>Ga0189286_100119_pt1 | contig 50664 bp, 44 predicted proteins | sample UW69minimetaG_FD_130330 | JGI IMG/M metagenome (GOLD analysis project Ga0189286, IMG submission 130330) | Marine microbial communities from the Costa Rica Dome - UW69 mini metaG | ecosystem: Environmental > Aquatic > Marine > Oceanic > Photic zone | place: Costa Rica: the Eastern Pacific...
CCTCCATTTACATAAATTAACCCCAAAAACTTCAAAAATCAAAAGAAATGCTATCAATCCAAATCATAAAAAAGAAAAAATCAAGAAAATGAAAAATTGATAGCGCTTTTTTCAAAGGTCTCGGCTCGTTTTTTAGTCTTGTAAAAATTGTATGGAATAAAAAAAAGCTGCTCAATGTCATCTATTGAGCAGCTTTTAGTTTATGTTTTGGTTTTTAATTATCCATTCATGGAAATTAAAAACTCTTCATTGTTTCGAGTTTGTTTTATGCGTTGGTTGATGAATTCCATAGCTTCTACAGGGTTCATGTCTGCTAAATATTTACGCATTACCCACATGCGTTGTATTGTGCTTTCATCAAGTAATAAGTCATCTCTACGTGTACTGGAAGAAGTAAGATCGATTGCAGGGAAAATTCTTCTATTAGAAATCTTACGATCTAATTGAAGCTCCATGTTTCCAGTACCTTTAAATTCTTCAAAGATTACTTCATCCATTTTAGATCCAGTTTCTGTCAATGCAGTTGCAATGATTGATAACGATCCGCCGCCTTCAATATTACGAGCAGCTCCAAAGAAACGTTTTGGTTTATGAAGTGCATTTGCATCTACACCACCACTTAATATTTTACCAGAAGCAGGTTGTACTGTATTGTAAGCTCTGGCCAATCTAGTAATAGAATCCAATAAGATAACTACATCGTGTCCGCATTCTACCAAGCGTTTTGCTTTTTCTAAAACAATATTGGCAACTTTTACATGGTCAGAAGCTTCTTTGTCAAATGTAGAAGCGATTACTTCACCTTTTACATTACGTTGCATATCGGTAACTTCTTCAGGACGTTCATCAATCAGTAAGATGATTTGGTATACTTCAGGGTGATTAGCAGCAATTGCATTTGCAACGTCTTTCAAGAGCATTGTCTTTCCTGTTTTTGGTTGAGAAACAATCATTCCTCTTTGTCCTTTACCAATAGGAGAGAATAAGTCAATAATTCTGGTTGAAATGGTACTTTGACGTTCTGCTACTTTAAACTTTTCATCTGGGAATAATGGAGTTAAATGTTCAAAAGCAACACGATCACGTACTACTTGTGGATCTAAACCGTTAATCTTACTCACTTTAATTAAAGGAAAATACTTTTCGCCTTCTTTTGGTGGGCGAACAATTCCTAAAACTGTATCTCCAGTTTTTAATCCGAATAAGCGAATTTGTGATTGAGATACATAAATATCGTCAGGAGATGATAAATAATTATAGTCAGATGAACGTAAGAAACCGTAACCATCTTGCATGATGTCTAAAACACCTTCACTTTCAATAATTCCATCGAATTCAAAGTCAGGCTCGCGATAGCGATTACGCTGATCTTTGTTTCCGTTATTTTTATGCGAATTATCTTTCTTATTGTTGTGTTTGTTTTGTTGTAAATGATCTTTCTTGTTGTTGTGTTTATTGTTATTATTTTGTTGCTTCTTATTATTGTTGTTGTTAGAAGTATCTGAATTATCGTTTTCAGATTTCTTTGAATCTTCTTTTTTTGCTTGAGGAGCAGTATTTTTTTGATTCTTATCTAATGGTTTATTCTTATCTACGGTCTTACGAGTAGGTTTGTTTTGTTTTGGTGTCTGTTGTGTATTAGATTTTTCAGAAGGATTTGGAGTCGATTTTTTTTGTGAAGAAGCTGCTTGTGGGGAAGAAGGTTTTTTATCAGCTCGTTGACTAGGCTCTCTTTTAATTCTTTTTCGCTTTGGAGCAGGTTCTTCTGACTTGGATTCTGTTTTAGTAATTGGTGCAACTGACTCAGGATTACTAGCCTGTAGGTCTAATATTTTATAAATTAAATCTAATTTCTTTAAGGTCCTATATTTTGGAACAGCTAAAGCTTTGGCTATTTCTTGTAATTCAGGGAGTTTTTTACTTTTTAATTCTGAAATTTCTAACATGTATTGGCTTGTAATGAATTGTTTTTTGAAAAATGAGTAGTAATGGTTACTCGTAAGAAGTATGTAAATCTATTAGTAACAATAGATTATGAATCATCTATGCAATAATACAAATTTATTTTAATAAACAAAATAGTATTTTATGAAAAGAACTATTATTTTTGTGGTTCAATTTTAAGATATGATCCAAAGGATACAAAGTTTATATATGTTATTAGTCGCAGCAGTTGCGGGTGGTTTGTCATTTGTATTCAATCTATATACTTTAGAAAATGAAGTAGAAGTTTTTGCTAAAGACGATCTTTCCTATTTAGGATTGTTTATGGCGTCAGCAGCACTTGCTTTGATCACGATCTTTTTATTTAAAAATAGAAAATTACAATTTGTGTTGAATCGTTTCAACATCTTATTTCACCTTATTTTATTAGGGATATTTGTATATCGAATGCTAAATTTATCTGGAGGGATTGATAAAATCTCTGAGAAAGGTATTGGGGTTATTCTTCCTCTTATTTCTATCGTTTTATTAGTGCTCGCAAACCGAGCAATTAAAAAGGATGAAGACCTTGTAAAATCTGTAGATCGATTGCGATAAACCTAACATCTTAGTAATCTTAGTGCGTAAAAACTCCAAAGTGTCAAAACTTTGGAGTTTTTTTATGAAAAATGCTTAAATCGTTTAATGATTTAATTACTACAAATATCAAGTAAAAATACGTACATCCAAAAATCAACAAAAACACGTTAAAATATCCATTGAATCAATTGTAAGTTTATGCAACTTTTTAACCTAACATAAAAAATATTAATTATGGGACTTACAGCATCAATTTACGGAGGTGGACCTTTTTATCCAGGATCAGATTCTGCCTTACCAACAATTAAAGAATCAGGATTTACAACAGTAGTTTGTTGGGCACTTCATGTGCGTCCAAATGGTGATTTAGCATATAATGATACACTTATTATATCAAATGGTCAATATGTAGGAGATCCATCTTGGGGAGAAGAATTGGAACAAGTAAAAGAAGGAGGAAGTGTCAATAGAATATTATTCTCAATAGGTGGATGGGAAACAAATGATTTTTACCACATTATGAGTTTGTTAAATACACAAGGTGATGGACCTTCTAGTATTTTATATAAAAACTTTGAAACATTGCGTCATGTGATTCCAGCAATTGATGGAATTGATTATGATGATGAAGGAAATTACAATATCAATACAATTACTAGATTTAGTCGTATGTTAGCAACTATTGGATTTGAAGAAATTACTTTTTGTCCATATACAAATAGTCCATTTTGGATAAATTGTTTAAAGTGTTTAGAACAAACGAATCCTGGACTAGTAACCGGATTCAATTTGCAATGTTATGCAGGAGGAGCTTATAATATTGGTAGAGTTAAAAAAGATTGGATCGATCCTTTACAGGTAGCTATGGGGAGAGGTTTTGATGCTGCAGGTTTCGTAGATCCAGGTTTATGGTGCAAGCATGGAGATGAGTGTATGCAAGGAATGGATCCAAAACAAATAAAAATTCAATTCACAAAGTGGAAAAAAGATAAAATCACAGGAGGATTCATCTGGCTGTATGATGATATCCAAAAATGTGGAAACGATCCACAAGTATATGCAGATGCTATTTTAAGTGGATTAAGTTAAAATACACCATACTTAATAATATATAAACCTCAGTAAAATACTGAGGTTTTTTGTTTTAATACCTATTCGCCAACTCAATAATCTCCAAATCTTTGATTTTGTCTTTATCAATCACAAAACGAAGCATGGTACGCACTTTATGAAAGCCATGTTTTCCGCATGCGCCTGGATTCATATGAAGTAAATTCAACTTTTTATCAAACATTACCTTTAAAATATGGGAATGCCCGCAAATAAAAAGCTGTGGTGGATTTTGACGAATTTCATCACGCACACGCAGGTTGTATTTATTTGGGTAACCGCCAATATGTGTTATCCATACATCAACATCTTCACACATAAAACGATTGTGTTCTGGAAATTCCATACGTGCTTTATCGTTGTCAATATTTCCGTATACACCACGCAAAGGTTTTAATTTTTGTATTGTATCTGTTACTGACAAATCACCAATATCGCCTGCATGCCACACTTCATCAGCATAGTCTACATGTTTTAAAATTTGATCGTCAATATGACTATGTGTGTCAGATAGGAGTAAAATTTTCTTCATAAAATCATTTTAATAAATTATCCACGAGCAACCGTAAGATATTTACAAGGAATTTTCTTTTAGAAAGGTAAAACCAAATACTGGCGTAATTAATCTCGATTACCGACTAAAAGTTTGCTAAATAATTCTTAATTAGCTTAACCTAATGAATTAAAACTTATCTTTGTCAGTCTGAAACAAAAGTAGCAAATATTACCTTGAGATACTTCATTGAACTTTCGTATAATGGCAAAAATTATCACGGTTGGCAAAATCAACCGAATGCCATTTCTGTGCAAGAGGTTATTGAAAAATCCTTGTCTACTTTGTTGCGATCAACCACAGCAATTGTTGGTGCAGGAAGAACAGATGCTGGCGTACATGCCAAACAAATGTATGCGCATTTTGATACCGACATATCATTTGATCCGTCAGAAATAACATATAAGTTGAATTCGTTTTTACCAAAAGATGTGGCAATTCAACACATTCATCCCGTTCATGCCGATGCACATGCACGATTTGATGCCACTGGAAGAACCTATGAATACTGGATAGTTTCAAAAAAAAATCCATTTCATAATCAATCAGCGCATACCGTTTTTAAACAACTGAATGTGGCTATAATGAATGAAGCGGCAAAAGAGTTGTTTAACTACGATGATTTTAAGTGCTTTTCCAAAACACATACAGATGTAAAAACCTACATCTGTAAAATTGAAAAAGCAGTTTGGGAACAAAAAAATGAATTGCTAGTATTTACCATTCGTGCTGATCGCTTTCTTAGAAACATGGTTCGCGCCATTGTTGGAACGCTATTGGAAGTCGGATTGGGAAAATTATCCATAGCTGAATTTAAACAAATAATAGAATCGAGAGATCGAAATAAAGCAGGAACATCGGTACCAGGAAAAGCTTTATATTTAACTGAGGTAACATACCCAACAGAAACCTTTACAACCAATGGCTAAAGTAACCGGAAAAGTATTTGATTTTGGTCTTTTTAAAAGATTATTGACCTATACAAATCCCTATAAAATCACCTTATATTTTGTAGCAGTTGCAGCAATATTATTGTCTGTGTTTGCGGTGGGACGTCCTTTTTTATTGAGAATTACTGTAGATGATTACATTTTGACCAAAGATAAAGAAGGTTTACTGATTTATATCTTGTTGATGTTAAGTGTATTGTTGATGGAAGTTATTTTTCAGTTTTTATTTGTGTTCTATGCTAATTGGTTAGGGCAAACCATTATTAAAGACATTCGTCAGAAGTTATTCCATCACATGCTTCAATTTAAAATGGCGTATTACGATACATCTTCGGTAGGACGCTTGGTAACAAGAGCGGTAAGTGATATTGAAACTATTGCCAGTATTTTTAGTCAAGGATTATTTGTCATTATTGCTGACTTATTGAAAATGTTGGTTGTAATGGGCGTTATGTTATGGATAAGTTGGAAATTGGCATTAACTGTATTTGCGATTCTTCCTTTGATTATTTATGCTACACGTGTGTTTCAAAAAGCGATGAAATCTGCCTTTGAAGAAGTACGTGCACAAATATCAAATCTGAATTCTTTTGTGCAGGAACGAGTGACGGGAATGAAAATCGTTCAATTATTTTCAAGAGAAGAAACAGAATACAAGAACTTTAAAGCAATTAACGAAAAGCATAAAAAAGGCTGGTTAAAAACCATTTGGTATAACTCTATATTTTTCCCAATTCCGGATTTAGCAAATTCTATTGCTGTAGGTTTAGTAGTTTGGTATGGAGGTCTAATGACTGCCGAAATTGTTACGACAGAATTAGCAACAGATGGATCTGAACAATTAGGAAATGTATTTGCATTTATCATGATGATCGGAATGCTATTTAGACCATTACGACAAATTGCAGACAAATTCAATACCTTGCAAATGGGAATGGTAGCAGCAGGAAGAATTTTTGAAATTTTAGATACAGATAGTAAAATTGAAGACAATGGCAACATTACTTCTTTAGATATTAAAGGCGACTTAACTTTTAAAGATGTTCGTTTTTCATATATACAAGATGAAGAGGTATTGCATGGAATTTCATTTGATGTTCAACAAGGACAAACCGTGGCAATTGTTGGAGCTACTGGAGCTGGAAAATCCACGATTATCAATTTGTTGAATCGTTTTTACGAGATTGATTCTGGATCAATTTCGATTGATGGAACAAACATCAATGATGTAAAATTAGCAGCGTTACGCGCAAAAATTGCAGTTGTATTGCAAGATGTTTTCTTGTTTGCAGATACCATTCTAAATAATATCACGCTCAAAAATCCAGCAATTACAAGGGAAACAGTGGAAGCCGCTGCAAAACAAATAGGTGTTCACGATTTTATCATGAGCTTGCCAAATAACTACGAATACAATGTAAAAGAGCGTGGAAGCATGTTATCTTCTGGGCAGCGACAATTGATTTCATTTTTACGTGCGTATGTTACAAACCCTAGAATTTTAATCTTAGATGAAGCAACCTCATCAGTTGATTCGTATTCAGAACAGCTCATTCAAAACGCTACAGATACTATTACAAAAGGAAGAACTTCTATCGTCATTGCACACAGATTGGCAACCATCAAAAAGGCTGACAAAATCATTGTGATGGATGCTGGAGAAATTGTAGAACAGGGTTCTCACGAACAATTGCTACAAATCGATAACGGTTATTACAAAAACTTATACGAAGTGCAGTTTATTCAGCAGGAAGCGGTTTAATTTTGTATGTAAAAATCTTAATTTACAACAATCGAAAAATATTTTTAGTGGAGATACTTCATTTGAATTTTTACAACGTACTTATTCTAGTTGGTGTTATACATGGAATTATTTTTAGTTTCATTCTATTATTTCATCAGAAATTTAAATCACGAACAAATTTTTATTTAGCATTTACAACTTTAGCATTGTGTGGTAGTAATTTGCAGTATCTATTTTAGATACTGGACTTGTTTCATTAGAATTATATAAGAATGATTTACTATTTATTCCGTTCGAGTTTTTGATGGTTGTGATGTTTTATTTTTTTATAAAAAGTTATTTAGATGAAATAATGAGAAGAAAGTACTCATATGTACTTTTTATTCCTTTCTTTTTAGCTATATCATATCAGGTATTGACGAAATTATTTAAGATAGATTATGAATTTGTGATATATTAGAATTGGACTGCAGAATATTCTTCACTGCTTTTCTCTGTAATAATTATTATACTGGTGTTTACAACCATAACTATTTATGATAAAAAAATAAAACCTAAAGATTTTAAAAGAATTCCAAAAACCACTTTATGGTTGAAAAAAATGCTAATATTTGGTTTATTGTTGTATGTTTTGTGGTTTATATCAATTGTTTTCATAAGACTCATCTTAGGAAAAGGATATTATAAATATTATCCGTTGTGGATTGATATTTCTATTTAAATTTATTAGATGGGTTATACATCTATCATTCAAAATCTTTTGTATGGAGATAGGCAACAAATAAGAGAAAAATCGAAAAGAGTAGGCACTAAAAAAGAATTTAGTAACACTGAACAAAGAAAGAATAAATTTGATAAAATTCATCAATTCGTGTTACAAAATGAACTGTATCTAGAGCCTGAAATGACTCTTTTTAGGTTATCTGAAAAATTAGAAATTAATGAAGGATATCTTTCTCAGATTATTAATAAGCAGCTCTAAGAATATAACTAGCTGTCAGCTAACTAGTATTGTAAACTATAGTATAAATTTTCCACCTACATACAATACAAATAATTATGCATGTGCAGATTTTGGAATAAATATTGGTAACTTAGGCGGAATGAATTAACCATCAACAACAGTAAGATCTTTACTTTTTAATGGAAGAAGTCCTGCAATTTTAGGTCAAGAAGTTAGAGCTCGAGATTCAGATTCTACTACCACGATAACAAAAACGAGTAATAACTCACCATTGCGTCAAGGTGGGTGTTTGAGTTCAAACTAAAAAATAAATATTAAGATGAAAATCATAAAACAAAAAAAAGTCAACATCTAAAAATGTAATGCATTTATTTTTGAATTTAATTTTCAAAAATTCCAAAAAGAAATTAATAATAACTTTCTTCTGTATGCTCTTTTTTTCCAGCTGCTATAGTCAAAAGAATTATAATAAACTTCCAAAAACAAACAATAGCAGTCTTATAGTTATTATTAATGATTCTATAATTTCAAGCGAGAGTTTTATCAGCAATCACAAAGAAACGATTGAGAAGATGTACGTCATGAAAGAAAAACCAAATCGTAAAGAGCATAAATTTTATAACCTAAGTGAAAATGGTATTGTATTAGTTGATATGAATAAAAAAGTAAAAACTATAAGTCAACAAGAATTAAATAGTTTTTTTAAGATCAATCCTTTGAATGAAATTTATGTTAATGGATATTAGATTTAGCACCGAGATTACGAAATTGCGACTGAAAGCATTGTAAAAATAGAATTCATACAACCCAATACGAAAAATGATCTAAAAAATAAAACAATCAATATATGGATAACATGTGACTTTTTTGCTTTCAGCAAATCACAAAAGCAAAAAAAAAACCTAACTCAAATCATTCTCTAACATTTCTTGAAGTGCTTTGATGCCTTTATACAATACAAACTCTCCATCGCGGATATAGGAAATCTGTCCTGTTTCTTCGGAAACGACCAATACCAAAGCATCCGTTTTTTCAGTGATTCCTACGGCTGCTCTATGTCGCAATCCAAAACGCTGCGGAATCATCGTTGATTTAGACACAGGCAGAATCACACGAGTAGCAGTAACGCGGTTTCCTTCAATAATAATGGCACCATCATGTAGCGGACTGTTTTTAAAGAAGATTGTTTCTAAAGTGGGAACATTTATTTCCATGTCCATTGCATCGCCAGAATCTTTGACAAATTCTAACGAATTATTACGCTCAATGACAATAATAGCACCTGTTTTGGTTGCAGACATTTTGGTACAGGCTTCCAAAATAGCTTCAACATCTGTATCAGTATTAATTTCTTGTTTTAAAAACTTAAAATGCTTTACAAAACTACGTTTCGTAGCAAAATTAGTGGAGCCAATCATCAATAAAAACTTTCGAATTTCTTGTTGGAATACAATGAATAAAGCTAAAATTCCAACGTCTATAAAGGCAAAAAAAATAGTGCTCAATACTTTCATGTCTAGTGCTTTGGTAATCTGCCAAATCACAAAAATGATAACAATTCCAATAAAAATATTAATAGCAGCAGTTCCTTTAACAAGCTTGTATACATAGTACAACAACACTGCAACGAGAATAATTTCGATGAAGTCTAACAGTCCAAAATTTAAAAAACCAAAGAAGTCCAAAGTGAGTTTTTGCTATACGAATAAGTAAAAATAACAAATATTATGCAATAGCAAATAAACTGTAGCATAAAACGAATTATTTGTGTTACGATCTTAAAAATATTAAAACAAACTTGCGAATTGAAAACACAATGATTTTAGTGTGAAAATTTTTGTTTTGAACCATCATTCAGTCAAAAAAACAAACTACATTATGTTACACAAAATTTTAAAAATTGACGGTGTTTTAGAGCTCGAGAAATTACAACAGCACAAAATTAACTGTATTCGTGTCAAATCCTTCAGCAATGGAGTTTATTTTGATTGCGGACATCATTGTGCTGAAATACAATGTTGTCTGTGCGATCCAGATCTTTAAAATGTAAGAAACACATGAAATCGACTACATAGAAGTAATTTTAGGCAGTTTTTTTATAACATTCCAACCAACTTAATACATTCTACTGCTTCTTTTACATCATGGACACGCAAGATAGAAGCGCCATTTTGCAAAGCAATCGTATGCAAGACAGAAGTTCCGTTCAAAGCTTCTTGTGGAGAAACATCTAACACTTTATAAATCATAGACTTTCTAGAAACTCCGGCTAATATTGGACAATCTAATATTTCAAACAAACGTAACTCTTTTAAAATGGTATAATTATGAGCAATTGTTTTTCCAAAACCAAAACCTGGATCAACAATAATATCCTTGATTTTACATGAGCGTGCGAGCGCAACCTTCTCGGAAAGTTCATGGAAAATATCTTTCAAAACATCTTCATAGCTAGGATTTTGCTGCATCGTTTTTGGAGTTCCCTGCATGTGCATCATAATATAAGGAACACCAAGATCGCCCACAACGTTCATCATATTGTTATCTAAATTTCCAGCAGAAATATCATTCACAATAGCAGCACCTAAATCGATAGCAGCCTTAGCAACTTCGCTGCGAAAAGTATCAATAGAAAGAATTGTTTCAGGAAATTTATGTAAAATCAATTTCAAAATAGGCAACAAGCGTTGTTTTTCCTCTTCTAAAGAAACATGAGGTGCATTTGGACGCGAACTATATGCGCCAACATCAATAAAAGTAGCGCCATCAGTTAGCATTTTTTCTACTTGTGTTAATATAGTAGAAGCATCTTTGTACATTCCGCCATCATAAAAAGAATCGGGAGTTACATTCAAAATCCCCATGACTTTTGGCGTTTCCAGAGACACTAATTTTCCATTACAATTTATACTTTGCATACATAAATACCTTTAAAACTAACTTATGTCCTTTTCTTTTTTTAAATTGGTAATTTTGGACGAAATTTACATAAAATCTTGCGCATCGCATAACAAATAGATGGTTTGCTTAAGAACTATCATAAAAAAATTACAATGGAAAATACAGGAGAAGTGAAAAACTCAAAAGCAAAGCAACTTTGGCTACAAATTGTTAAATATAAAGTAGCTTTTTTTAATACAGTTTACGGAAAAATACTCACGATAATTTCTCAAATTTTTGTAGGTGGATTATTTATTTTTTCAGGTTTTATAAAGCTCAATGATCCTGTAGGATTTTCGTTTAAATTGACAGATTACTTTGCAGAAGATGTATTAAATATGGAGTTTCTCTCACCGTATGCCTTGTGGATGGCAGTCTTTTTAGTGATTCTGGAAGTCATTCTTGGAGTCATGATTTTACTGAGTTTGTTAAAAAAACCTGTATTGTGGAGTTTGCTAGGATTAATCGTTTTCTTTACCTTCCTGACATTCTATTCAGCATATTTCAATAAAGTAACGGATTGTGGGTGTTTTGGTGATTTTTGGAAATTAACTCCTTGGGAAAGTTTCTGGAAAGATATCATTTTACTAGTGGCAATTTTGATTCTTTTTATGGGAATTAAAAACATCAAACCAATTTTACCTCAAAAAGCAAATATTGCAATTACTACAGTAAGTTTATTGGCATGTATTTTCTTTGGAAGAAACGTACTAAACCACTTACCAGTATTTGATTTTAGAGCGTATAAAATCGGTACAAATATTATGGACGGAATGACAATTCCACCAGATGCACCACGACCAGTTTTTGAATATGTATGGATTTTTGATGTCAATGGTGAAGATGTAGAAATAACAACACAAGATGCAAATTATCCTGAAGTAGAAGGTGGAACTTATAAGAGTGTAACTAGTAAGATTATAGAAGAAGGTTACGAACCACCAATTCACGATTTCTCCATTGAAAGCTTAGATGGAGAGGATGTCATGGAAATGATGATGGAAGAAGAAAAACTCATCATGGTTATTATATATAGCTTGGATAAAGTAGAAGAGGAAGGTCTATTAAAAGTCAAATCATTTACAGATAAAGCTATTGACGCGGGTTACAAAGTGATTGGTTTGTCATCCTCTGATCCGCAAGATTTAAAAGACTTATCCGCGGTTATGGAATTCAATTTTGACTTTTACCTAACAGATGAAACAGCATTAAAAACGACGTTACGATCCAATCCTGGAGTGATGAAAGTTGAAAAAGGAACCATTACAGATAAAAAACATTACAACGATTTTGACACCATAAAACTGTAAAAACAATTCTTGGGAAGATACATACTACATAAAATCGGTTATGCATTTCTAACACTTTTCGGAGTCGTTACTGTGATTTTTTTCTTGTTTAATATATTACCGGGCGATCCTGCAAAAATGATGCTTGGGCAAAATCAAACAGAAGAGCAAATTGCCGTAGTCAAAAAAAAATATGGCTTTGATCAACCGATATTGACACAATATGCATACTATCTTAATGATTTGTTGCCAGTGTCTTTTCATTCTACCCAAGAAGATGATTATACCTATTTGTCTGATAAAAAATACAGCGCAGCCAAACTCTTTACCATTGGAAACACGACAACAGTGATAAAACTTCCGTATTTGCGAGAATCCTTTCAAAAATCGGGAAAAAGTGTAGCAAAAGTCATCAAAGAAACATTGCCTAATACGATAGTGCTAGCAGTAGCTGCAATAAGTATTGCGATGTTGCTTGGAATCATATTTGGAATTATCTCTGCGTTGTATAAAGACACATTTTTAGACAAGATGATTCAAATCATAAGTACGTTAGGAATGAGTGTACCTTCTTTCTTTAGTGCCATATTATTTGCATGGATTTTTGGTTTTCTATTGCATGAATTTACAGGCTTGAATATGACAGGTAGTCTCTATGAAGTAGACGATTTTGGAGAATCGATTAGTATTCGTTGGAAAAACCTCATCTTGCCAGCTATTGTCTTAGGAATCCGTCCGTTGGCTGTTGTTATTCAACTCATGCGAAATTCGTTACTAGAAGTCTTCAATCAAGACTACATTCGTACGGCAAGAGCCAAAGGTTTGAGTGAATTTCAAATCATACGAAAGCATGCTGTGAAAAATGCGTTAAATCCTGTAATTACTGCTATTTCGGGTTGGTTTGCTTCCATGTTAGCAGGAGCTGTATTTGTAGAATACATCTTTGGTTGGAACGGACTTGGAAAAGAGATTGTTGGTGCTTTAAATAGTCAAGACTTACCCATTATTATGGGAGCTGTTCTAATAATTGCGTCTATGTTTGTAATTATCAATATTTTAGTCGATATTGTATATTGTTACCTCGATCCCAAGATACGTCTAAAATAAAACAACCTTTTCAATGAAGAAAATTACACTATTTATAGTGCTGTTTCTTAGTGTCTATAATTTGCGTGCACAATGTCCAACAGAAGACATTGTTTTATCAACGCAAGAGGAAGTAGATACTTTTGTGACTACCTATTCCACAACATGTACAGATATTCCAGTAAGTATAACAGTATCTGATAATGTTGCAGATATAAGTGGTTTGAATTTTATCACTTCTGTTGATGGATCATTTGAAATTTTGAATACCGCCCATAGCACCAATATTGATTTTAGCAACTTAGTTTCAGTAAGTGGAGACCTAAAGTTTGAATACAATCATGGAGTAGAAACTATTTCAGGTTTTAATAGTCTTACAACTATCGGCGGTACATTATCATTTCTAACCAATGAAGATTTAGAAGAAGTCTCAGGTTTTAATAATTTAATAACTGTTGGAGGATCTGTTCTCTTTAGTCATTTTTATGACCAAGATGTATCTCCAATCGTTCCAAGTATGAATTTGATAAATGGCTTCAATAATGTTGAAACTATTGGAGGAAGTCTATACATGGGACTTTACAGAAGAATAACTTTTAATGCTTTTAACAACCTAGAAACTATAGGAGGAGGTTTAAGTTTCAGTAGAACATATTTTCATGATTTTACAGGACTTACACTTTTGGAACGAATAGAAGGCGGTATTGGCTTTTTTTGTGTCAATTGGGATGATGATGATGTGAATGCAATAAACGACTTTACGTCGTTAGAATCCATAGGAGGTAGTATTGGCTTGACAGGAATTTTTGATGAATGCACTACAAGTGTGGGACTAAGCTTTTTAAACAATCTCAGAACGGTAGAAGGAGATATCAATTTAAATTTTGCAGGAATACGTTATGGATTGGCAGGACTTGAGGTTCTTGGAGGAGATTTAGATTTTAATGGCGGAAGAGCTTTTCCTAGTAGCTTACCTCAACTTCAAACTATCAATGGAAACATTACTTTTGGAGTAGACGCACAATCTTTCACAGGAACAAATGCCTCTTTAAATTTTCCAAATCTAGAAACTTTAGGTGGAGGAATTAACATAACAGAAGAATCTTCAGTAGGAACGATTAATTTAAATAGTTTAACATTTATTGGAGGAGATATGATTTTTTCTGGATATAATGTAGGTATAGGAACTATTAGTATAAACGCACTCACACACATGGATGGGTCTATTTTATTTCAAAATATTTTAGACTTATCTTCTCCCATTTCTATGAATTCATTACAAACTATAGGTGGCAGTCTTTCCTTTTTAGGCCCTTGGGGAAATACAGGGAATATAAGCTTTCAGAGTTTATATGCGATCAATCAGGATTACAGAATTACGAATACCGAAGAATTTACAACCTTAAATATGGCTCCAATACTGCATACTGTTGGAGGCAATGTTACTGTGCAAGGCAACTGGCAATTAGTAAGTCTAGGTGGTTTAGAAACAATACAAAACATTGGGGGAAATCTAATAATTCAGAATAATTATGTTTTAACCGACTGTTCCGCAATTTGTGAATATGTTTCCAATAACACAAATTATACTGTTGGTAATAATACCTTAGAATGTATTACTTCTCAAACTTGCACGAGTAATACAATTGAAGGAACCATTTTGCAAGATTTTGATCTAGATGGTTGCTCTGCTACAGATTTTCCTTTAGAAAATATTTCTGTTGTCGCCTATGATGGAACTAACTATTTTACCACATTTACCAATGAAAATGGTGAATATGCTATAACAGTTCCTGAAGGTTCGTATTCAGTATATCCAAATTCAGATAGCGCAATTGATATGACACCTGCATCCCAAAATGTAACTTTTACGGGAAGTGACAATACAGAAGTAGTTGATTTTTGTGCTACGTTCAATACATTAGTAGATGATGTATCCTTAACTATTTCACCAATCTATATCGCTGTGCCAGGTTTTGAAGCACGATATAGCATTGTGATAGAAAATCAAGGAACAACTATTCAAAATGGAACAGTCAATTTTACTTTTGATGATGCAAAACTAGACTTTACTTCAGCTACCATTGCACCAACAACACAAGCAACTAACTTGCTAACTTGGGATTATACCAATTTAATTCCAGGAGAAACAAGAAGTATCATAGCCTATTTTGACGTATTGCCACCACCAACAAACAATATTGGTGATATTCTAACCTTTTCAGGAAATGCACCATTAGCATCAGATGTCAATCCAAATGACAATCAAGACAATATATTTCAAGTAGTACTTTCGTCCTATGATCCAAATGACAAAACAGTTTTGGAAGGTGAACATTTACTAATTGAAGATATCGACGAATACTTACACTATGTCATTCGTTTTCAAAATGAAGGAACGTCTCCGGCTGTAAACATTCGTATTGTAGATTTTATGAGCGATTTGATCGATTGGGAAACCTTTGAACCTGTAGATGCGAGTCACGACTATGCTGTAGCATTAGTTACAGGTGATGATCCAGAATTGGAATTCTTATTTAATAATATAAATCTACCAGATAGTACAACTGATGAACCGAATAGTCATGGTTATATTGCGTTTAGAGTGAAACCAAAAAGTACGGTACAAGTTGGAGATATTATTGATAACCGTGCTGGAATTTACTTTGACTTCAATGCGCCAATCATTACCAATAAAACAGAAACACGTATTGTAGAAGATACGGATGGCGACGGAATTTATAACTATCAAGACAATTGCCCAGATACTCCAAATGTAGATCAAGCTGATCAAGATGGAGATGGAATGGGAGATGCTTGCGATGATGATACTGATGGAGATGGAGTTTTGAACGTAGATGATAATTGTCCGCTTGTAGCAAGTGACAATCAAAATGACAATGATGATGACGGTTTAGGAGATGTATGTGACGACGACGATGATAATGATACAATCTTAGATGTAGATGATAACTGTCCGTTTACCTCAAATGAAGATCAAAATGACAATGATGAAGATGGAATAGGAGATGTTTGTGATGATGACGATGATGATGATGGAATTTTAGATACAGATGATAATTGCCCATTTATTGCAAATCCAAATCAAGAAGACTTTGACGGAGATGGAATAGGGGATTTGTGTGACGATGATGATGACAACGACGGAATTTTAGATGTAGATGATGATTGTCCGTATTACAACGGAACAACGACAGATGGTTGTCCGTTTACTTTACCAGTCGATAATTATTTGATACAAACCGAAAGCGAAACCTGCGCAAATTTAGACAATGCTAAAATTGATATCAAAACTATTGAGACTCATAATTACGAAGTAGACTTGAAACGTAATGGAATTCCAATAAATCTAGCAGTAAATACATTCACAGAAGACTTACTGATTGAAAACTTGGATGCAGGAACCTACGAATTGTGTTTTAGCATTACCGCAGAGAATTATGAACAATGCTTTACCGTAATCATAGGCGATCCCGCAGAATTGCATGCGAATTCTGCTCTATCAAGAAGTAATGAATATACGCTAGATTTAACAGGCGCAATCAACTACAGTATTTTTATCAATGGAGAAGAATTTACAGTAATTGCGCCAGATGAAAATACGGAAGTAACCTTCACCAAACAATTAAACAAGCCAATAAACACTGTTGAGGTGTATACAGAAAAGGCTTGCCAAGAAAAGTTTACAGAAACAGTAAAAACGATTTCGAATGCTAACTTTGTTATGGTCCCAAATCCAAGCAGTAATAATGTGTTTCTAAGTTTGCTAAATGCGGGAGACATTAAAAATGCAGGTGTAAGTATATATGATGTATCAGGAAGATTGATAGTTACAAAAACGATCAAAACTCCAATAAACAATCAAAAAATAGAAATCAAAGAATTAAAAACAGGTGTCTATTTTGTTCAGTTAGCAACAAGCGAAAATACATTCACTCAAAAACTAATTAAAAAATAAAAAGATGAAGAAATTTTTAGGACTTTTTGCAACCATAGTGTTAGTAAGTTGTAGTTCTGGAGATTCTGATCCTGCTCCAGAACCAGAAAATAATACTCCTACTGAAAGTAGTTATATAGAACCAAACAATAACTCAGTGTGTACAGGAGAAGAAATCTCAGATACTGAAATTAGCGTTAACTTTCAATGGAATGCTTTTCAAGATGTTGAAGATACCAATCTGCAATATACATTTACAATCAGAAACGTAACAACAAATTTGATAGTTGCTACAGAGAATCTAACAGGAACTTCAACAAGTATTACTTTAGAAAAAGGAACTTCATATTCTTGGAATGTAACCGCAACTGATAGTGAAAATGCCTCTGTTACGGGAGCAACATGGCAATTTCAAACGCCTTTTAATACAATCACAAACTATTTGCCTTTTCCAGCTACATTAACAAGTCCTGACAATGGAGCAACAGTCACAGTAACAGATGTAGTACTCACTTGGGAAGGAAATGATCCAGATGAAGGAGAAACCGAATTATTGGAATATAATGTGTATGTTGATTCAGTAAATCCACCAGTTGCAGAAGTAGCTACAATGCTATCAGCAGAAACGCATACGGAAATATTAACAGCAGGAGTATATTATTGGAAAATAGAATCTAAAGACCCAAGTGGAAATATCTCTAATTCTGAAATACGACAATTCATTGTAGAATAAACTAACTAAGGTAAATATGAAAGTTTTTAATTATTTTTTCGCCTGTATTGCTATCATAGTATGTGTATGGTCTTGTAAAAACAGAACGGCAACAGAACAACCAAAAGCCACTGAAACACCCATAAAAAAACTGCTTTCAGATGGAACTCCAATACGTATTCTAATTGATAAAAGCGATTATAAGCTGTCCATATTTGCAGCCGATACCCTAGTAAAAGAATATCATGTTGTTTTTGGTGGAAATCCGGTGGACGACAAAGAAAAGGAAGGAGATCAACGAACGCCTGAAGGAGTATTTGGCGTACGAGATAAATATCCTCATAAAAAATGGTCAAAATTTATTTGGATCGACTATCCTAATGCCGAATCGTGGAAAAAGTTCAATCAGCGTAAAGCAGATGGTGTCATAAAAGAAGGAGAAACCATTGGTGGCGAAGTAGGAATTCACGGAGTACCAGATGGTATGGATGCTATGATTGATGAAAAACGAAATTGGACCTTAGGGTGCATTTCTATGAAAAACAAAGACGTCGATGAAATTTATCCCTACATTACCAAAAACACAAAAATTACCATTCAAAAATAGCATGAATTCCATACTGCGAATATTAGTAATTGCCCTTTTATAAACGAGTTGTCAAAAAGAAATACTAAAAGGGTTTCCTCCAGAAGCATTACAAGAAACAATGCGTTCTTCAACAAGAGAAATCATTACTTTTGAAAACATATTAGCAAAATACCAAGGAAAAACTATTTTTGTGGATATATGGGCTTCATGGTGTAGCGATTGTTTGATTGGAATTCCCGGAATCAAAGAAATTCAAAAAAATAATCCGCAATTAACATACCTATTTATATCTTTAGACCGAAATGTGCAAAGCTGGAAAGCAGGAATTGAAAAATATGGACTCAAAGGAGAATATTACTTTCTAAAGTCAGGAATGAAAGGTACATTTGGAAAAGCAATAGATGTCGATTGGATTCCCAGATACATGATCGTCAATCCCGATGGTAGTATCAAACTCTTTGAAGCCACAAAAACAAATGATGAAGCATTGCTAAATGCATTAAAATAACAATAAATAGGTTAATAAAAAACAATAAAATGAGACGTAAAATAGTTGCAGGAAACTGGAAAATGAACAATGATCTTTCTGAAACGGAAGCATTATTAAATGATTTAATTGCACAAGTACCGAATACGGATGTAAATGTCATGGTAGCACCAACTTATGTAAATCTTTTTCAAGCGTTTAATGTATTAAAAGAACATAACATAGAAGTAATTGCTCAAAACATGCATCAAGAAGCTAAAGGAGCATATACTGGTGAAATTTCAGCAAACATGCTAAAAAGTGTTGGTATAAATACTGCAATTTTAGGACATAGCGAACGTAGAGCATACTTCGGAGAAACAGATGAATTACTAGCTAAAAAAGCAGATGCTGCTTTAGCAAATGACATACAAGTAGTATTCTGTTTTGGAGAAGAATTAGAAGATCGCAAAGCTGGAAATCATTTTTCAGTAGTAGAAAGCCAATTAAAAAATGCACTATTTCACTTAGATGCTTCTGCTTGGAAAAATATCATTCTTGCATACGAACCAGTTTGGGCTATTGGAACTGGAGAAACGGCTTCTCCAGAACAAGCGCAAGAAATGCACGCTTTTATTCGTAAAACCATCTCTGAAAAATTTGGAAGCGAAATAGCAGATGAACTTTCTATTTTATATGGAGGAAGTGTAAAACCTGCCAATGCCGCCGAAATCTTTGCCAAAGAAGATGTAGATGGAGGATTGATAGGTGGCGCTTCCTTAAAAGCAGCTGATTTTGTAGCAATCATTAACGCATTCTAATCATGTCTACAACATATATTGGATATACCTTCAAAGTATCACCAGTACAACCAGCTACTGAAATATTAATAGCTGAGTTAGGTTTTGCAGGATTTGAAAGCTTTGTGGAAAATGAAGAAGGTGTCAACGCCTACATTCAAAAAGACGATTGGCACGATGCTATTTTGGACGATATTCAAATACTGAAAAATACAGAATTCAGTATCAGTTATCAACAAGAAGAAATTGCGCAAGTCAACTGGAATGAAGAATGGGAAAAGAATTTTGAACCTATTGAAGTAGATGGAAAGTGTGTAGTTAGAGCGCCTTTTCATGAGCAACCATCCGTAGAATATGACATTGTAATTGAACCAAAAATGAGTTTTGGAACTGGTCATCATGAAACTACACACATGATGTTACAACATATATTAAACACAGATGTTACCGGCAAAAAAGTATTAGATATGGGGTGCGGAACTGGTGTTTTAGCTATTCTGGCAGAAATGAAAGGAGCCCAACCACTTGATGCTATTGACATTGATAATTGGTGCTATTTAAATTCGCTAGAAAATGTAGAACGCAATAACTGTAAGCATATCGCTGTATATGAAGGAGATGTTTCTATGTTAGAGGGAAAAAACTATGATATCATCATAGCTAACATCAACAGAAACATCTTATTAAACGATATTCATCAATATGCTGCTTGTTTAAATGAGAATGGAATCCTCTTCTTAAGTGGCTTTTATACTGAAGACATTCCTTTGATTGCAGATGAATGTGAAAAAAACAAGTTAAAATTTGCAGACAAACTCGAAAAAAACAATTGGGTTTCATTAAAATTTGTAAATTCGTAGTAAAATATTGAATATGAGTATACAAGAACAAATTAAAGAAGACTTACTGACCTTAGAAGATATACAAAAGAACAATGAAATTGTATTGTATAACGATGATGTAAACACTTTTGATCATGTTATTCAAACACTCATATATGCATGTGATCATACTGCTGAGCAAGCAGAACAGTGTTCCATAATTGTTCATTACAAAGGAAAATGCACGGTAAAGACAGGAGAGTATAAAGACTTAAAACCTAGATGTAGTAAACTGTTAGAAGCAGGACTTTCAGCAGAAATAATCTAGCTAAAATAAAGAATTTTAGCACATTATAAATCAATAGGCGCTTTTAGTAAAGCGCCTATTTTTTTGATGAATATCTAACAAAATACATTAAATCTGTTAATTTTTTAGAAATATTCAATTTTTTTAACACTTTATTAGGAATTATTTAACTGAATTTATAATTTTATTGTGTGTTAAAAATCGCTCCAAACAATTATTAACATTAACCGAAAAAACTTCTAAAATGAAAAAAATTAAAAACTTAGCAATGCTAATTGCATTGGCTATGGGGCTATCTTTAACATCTTGTAGCAAAGAAAATGACACAGTAAGCAATGATCAAGATTCTGCAATCGGAATTTCTCAAGAAGTGCTGCAAAAAGCGCAAGATCTTCACTTCAATACCTTTGACATGCAAGAAGTCTCAATGGAAAAGCCAGGAGGTAAAATTGAGCAAGGATTTATGCTTGAAGGTGATATCTTTATGACTCGCGACCAATTAATGAATATGGTGCTTGGCGGAGATATTACAAGCAAACAATATCGCACAAACAATCTTGTAAATGACGGTGTAATTACAATCATTGGGTATACAGGAAATAATTCTAATGGAATTACACAAAAAATGCGTACAGGTCTTCAGTGGGCTGTAAATAACTATAATAGATTAAACTTAGATATTAGTTTCCAATTAACTTTTGGTACTGATTACCAAAACAAAGATATGGTAGTGTATCAAGTAGCTGGTGGAGCTGGTGGATCTGCAGGTTTCCCTTCAGGAGGAAATCCAAACAAATGGGTTCGTATTAATTCAGGGTTAGCTCCTTACAGCAACAATGTACATGAGCACGTAATCGGACACGAAATTGGACACTCTATCGGATTCCGTCACTCAGATTATTTCAGCAGACAAAGTTGTGGACAAAATACAAACGAAGGAAGTGCAGGAGTTGGAGCAATTCATATCCCAGGAACACCTACAGGATGGGATCCAACATCATTAATGAATGCTTGCTTTAGCTCTAGCGAAGATGGAGAATTCAACAATAATGATATTACAGCATTAAGATTCCTTTACTAAAAACCTATTTATTACAAGTGTAATAATTAATACTATAAAATAAAAAATCGAGAGTGATTTTTAACACAGAAAAGGCGCATGACCAAGCGCCTTTTCGCTATTTATAGCCGTATGTTTTATGAATGTATAAACGAAATCAATCAATAAAAAAGAAGTGTATACATAAATAAAATACATTTGTGTAAATGATGTAATTACTCCAAAATAGAATAGATAAAAAAATAATAACAGTACAAACTATCACAAGTGAATTATTTTCATCTCTCTTTAAAAATCCAAACTTTTACGGTGTATTCTTCTTCCATAATGCCGAATGTATCTTAACTTTTGAAGGGAAAGAAAAAACGATTTCTAATCAAAATGTGCTGTTTTATTATCCGTATCAACAACTGCATATAACAGGAAGTTTTGAAGGTGTATGTATTCAATTTCATCCCGATTTTTTCTGTATTGATATTCATGCAAAAGACATAGGCTGCAAGGATTATTATTTAATAACTTTATGAATGACAAAATATTAGCGTGTTCAAAAGAGGAATATGCTGATGTATTAGACTATTATTCAAAAAGAATTGTCTCAAAAAGAAATTGGACAATTAGATATGATATCTAGTCAATTAAAAATGCTGCTCATAAAAGCAGTTCGTTATAAAAAAAAGAAACAAGAAATTGCATCTGCTCGAAAAGAAAACCTTCACTATCAAATAGAAAAGTTGATAGATGCGCATTTTAAAAAATAATCATCTGTAGCTTTTTATGCAAATAAAGTTGAAGTGTCGGTATCTACTTTTAGCAGACTTTATAAAAAATATTTTCAAAATAGTTTCATCACACTTCTCAATCTAAAACGCATTGCAAGCGCAAAAAATAAATTGTTTTTGACAAATACACCAATCAAAGATATTGCTTATAAAGTGGGTTGCAAGGATCCATTATACTCTAGTAGAATTTTTAAAAAAACACACCAAAATTTCGCCAAAAGAGTTCTGAAAACAACTGAAAACAACTGAAAACAACTGAAAACAACTGAAAACTAACAGATTGATTTAATTGTCCATCTGTTGGTTCAATCGTCCTTAAATATAGTATTGTAACATGTTAGTTTTGTTTAAAACTAAAAATTTACACAATGGGACAAAATGGCATATGGTTGCTTACTATGCAAACCTCAACACCACAAGAAGGATATGAACTTGCCATAAAATTATCCAGAATGGGCGTAAAATCCACACAGCCAGATGTAGAAGTATTAAAAAAATTACATCCAGAATATGCGAACAATCCAACAGATCTTACAAGAGCTTCACATGTAATTGCTGTTAATTTTCAAACAATTGCTGCAGTAAATGATTATTGGAAATCATATCTTTTGAATAGATATTGAAAAATTCACTTCATACCTAAATTCATAGACATATATACATGCCGCAAATCTACAATGAAGTGAATTTATTAGATTTTTGGAAATAAGATAAGCTTACATACTTCTTAAAGATCGATGTAGCATATACAAATTTGCCATCCATTGAACGATTCAGGATCATAGGAAACTCCTTGTGAACCATTGCAACAACCAGTTCCTCCTTGGCAAGGACCTTCACAGGTCTCTGCCGGGACTGCTCCACCGATTTTAGACTGTTCTAACTTGGAAATTGATTCTTTGCTGAGTTTTAGTTTTTTGAATTTACTTTTTTTTTCATAATGTGCAGAATATTGGGTTTATCGCATTAAATATAATGTTTGTAAAACCGTATCTAATCATACATTTTGTGGTATTTTGGATGGAAAAATCAATAAAATGTATGTTGAAGATACGTTAAATGACTTCATTTCTATAGCTAGTAGGAGCATGTCCTACATGTCTTTTAAAATATTTGACAAAATAAGAAGGATCGTCAAAACCCACTTTAAAAGCTATTTCACCTATTTGTAAAGAAGTGAATTTCAGCAAACGTTTTGCTTGTAAAATAATGCGATTTGCAATAATTTCAGAAGCAGATTTTTTGGCAATTTCTTTGGTAATGGTATTCAATGTTTTAGAAGAAATATATAAGAGTTGGGCATAATCAGCTACCGATAATCCTTTTGCATAATTATCTTCCACAAGTTCTTTATACTTAGCGAATTGTAATTCGTAATTATTCTGAAATGTCAAATGTCGATGCTGTTCTTTTTGATGTACACGCTCCAAATTAATCAACAAAGCTTTTAACGAAAATCGAATACTATCTTCATAACCAAATTGTGTTCGGTTTGAAAGTTCTCGTGAAATCAGTTTGGTATGTAAATGTGCCGTTTCAGCAGTATCATCATCAATAATATATTGCGGATTTTCTTGAGAATTGAAAATGTGATACTTTAAAAAAATATCTACATCATTATGCATAAAAAAGCTTTCATTAAAATGAATTAACAAACCTTGTATATCCAAGTTATCATCAAAAGCATGCACACGATCCTTTGCTATAAAAAAAATCATGTTTTTTCGGATTTCATAAGATTCAAAATCGACAACATGGCTACCTCCATCTTCAAAAAACCAAATAACTTGATAATAACTGTGTGAATGTGGAATTGCAGCTTTTTCAACACTTCGCTTTCGATATGCATTCAAATCATACATTTCAAATTGAAGCTTCTCTGGATGTGCTTTATGCAGATGATATTGTGCGATATGTTTGGTAGAATCTTTCAAAAGTCAATTTAAAAATACAATAAGTTTCCAAGAATCAGGCTATGGATATAATTTTCTCTGCAGCATTCAAACCACTTAGCACAGCGCCATCCATATAACCACCATGAATAGCAGCGGTTTCAGCTCCTGAAAATAGTAGCTTTCCGTCGAAATACATTTCCTGAAACTTCGGATTACCATAGCGTGGACTCATATAAATAGATTTAATGTCATTAGAAGCCGTAAAATGATCCTGTGACCAATCTTTCTCTTGGTAAGTCACATAGTCTAAAACTTCCTTTCCTAAATATTTTTGTAAATAGTCTAAGATTTTAGTCTTCCGTTCTTCTTTAGAAACATCACGCAATGCTTCATTTACAAAACCCATCAGGCTAAAATTGTTGTTATTTACGCAGCAATGATCGTAAAGCTCCGTTACACAACCAATCTGTCCAATAATAGTTCCCGAAAAGCCTTTAGCCTTCCAAAAAGGTTCTTTAAAAGTCAAACCTACTTTCATAGCATTGCTCATCCACGTATGTGTATTTTTCATGTCTTGCACTAAATCTGCTGGCAATTCAGGAGAAAACTTGATGTTGGAGGCAATTCTTGGGGGAATGGTAATAATAACTTTGTTTGCAATGTAATTACCTGTATTTGTGGTGATAACGAATTTGTTTTCTAATTCTACAACCTTTGAAACAATAGTGTTGGTATGAATTTTATCTCTATAAAATGACGCTAACTTTTCAATCAACGCAATAGATCCACCAGCAATTCGAAACGCTGATGGATAACTTGGATCGTTTTCAAAATAATGGGCAGGAGCCATGGAATTGTAGACCAACACACTTTTTCCATGACTAAATTGATGAAACTTCTTTATAGCGACTTCATCAATAAGTGCAGACAAATGTTCATGATGGTTTTGGAACCAAGTAGCACCAAAATCTATATGTTGCTCAGTCATAATACGACCGCCAATACGATCTCTAGCTTCTAAAACCAACAGATCAGTTTCACCTTTTTGGTATAATTTAAAAGCAGTCGTTAAGCCAGACAAGCCTGCGCCAATAATTATGTATTTAACTTTCTTTTGTGTCACAATCGCTTCTTTTAATTTCTTCCTGACATTACGCCTCCATCAGTATCCCAAATAGCGCCAGTTACCCATGATGCTTTATCTGAAAGCAAATATGAAATGGTATCTGCTACATCTTGTGCTTTTCCATTGCGTCCAATTGGATGGAATCCATGGAAACTTTGTAAGGCATCATGCGCTTCTTGTTTTCCTCCAAAAACACTTTCATACACAGGAGTTTCAACAACCGCAGGAGAAACAGCATTTACACGAATCTTATGATCTGCCAATTCCATAGCCAAATGTTGTGTCAATGAATGCAATCCAGCTTTCTGCATAGAATACGCTGAAGAAGGCGTTGCTTTTATGGCTTGTTTTGCCCACATAGAACCTACATTTACAATAGCGCCACCATTGGTTAAGCTCATCTTTTTAGCTGCTGCTTGCGTAATAAAGAAAAAACCTCTGTTTAAATCTTGATACGAATCGTAATCCGCTACAGTATGATCTAAAAAAGCTTTCGGCCCAAAAATTCCAGAAGCGTTTACGAGATAATCTAAATTATCTAATCCATTGATCTTTTCGTTCAAAGCATCAACCTCTGCCGCATTGGTAATATCTACTTGATGTGTATGTAAATTTTTGCCAGCTACATTTTTAAATGCTTCCAGTTTTGTAGCATTTGTGCCGACTACGTGTACCTCAACACCTTCGTTTAATAAATTTTGTGCAGTGGCTCTTCCAATTCCACTACTTCCGCCTATAATTAATGCTCTTTTACTCATGTTGTATATTTTTTTATGATTTATATTTTTTACAAGACAAAAGTAATTTGCTATCAAAAGAAGAAATAGTGCATATTAGACAATGAATGGTAATTTTGGGAAAATGATTTTCTAAAAAGAAAAATCCTTCTCAAAAATAGGAGAAGGATTCTATAATATTTGTGTTTTGTGTTTTTTATAATGTAGACGGACATACAAATTCTGTCAACGGAATATTGGTCTTTTTAATGGCAGCAAATCCTCCAGCAACATCAATTACCTTGTGAAAACCGCGTGCTTTTAAAATAGAAGCCGCTATCACAGAACGATATCCACCAGCACAATGAATATGATATTCTGTTGTCGAATCAATTTCGCTCATATTGTTATTGATATAATCTAAGGCAAAATGTTGCGCGCCCTCAATATGTTTTGCTTTGTATTCGCCATCTTTGCGAACATCCAATACATTAAGTTTGTTTTCTAACAATCGTTTTTCAAACTCATCTGCAGGAATAGATTCAATGCTAGCAGTTTCTCGTCCGCTAGCTTTCCATGCTTCAATACCACCTTCTAAGTATCCTAAAGTATTATCGAATCCAACTCTAGAAAGACGTGTAATGGCTTCTCCAGATTTTCCTTCTGGTACAATTAATACAATTGGTTGTTGCAAATCTTTAATCAATGCACCAACCCAAGGAGCAAAGCTACCGTCAAGTCCAATAAAAATACTATTTGGAATGTGTTCAGTTGTAAAATCTTCTCGGTTACGAACATCCAAAACTAAAGTATCTTCTTCGTTGGCTAAGGCTTCAAGTCGTTCAGGACTAAGAGGAATGTTTCCTTTTTCCAAAACGGTTTCAAAAGAAGTATATCCAACTTTATTTAACAAAGCATTTTTAGCAAAATACTGTGGAGGTGGAGCAATTCCATCCAACACTTCTTTTACAAATTCTTCTTTGGTCATATCAGCACGCAACGCGTAATTTGTTTGCTTTTGTTCTCCTAAAACACCTACAGTTTCTTTGCTCAAGTTTTTTCCGCAAGCAGAACCAGCACCATGTGCAGGATACACGATAATATCATCAGCTAAAGGCATAATCTTTGTACGAAGCGAATCGTAAAGCATTCCAGCCAAATCTTCTTTGGTCAAATCTGATTTAATGGCCAAATCTGGTCGTCCAACATCACCTAAAAAGAGCGTGTCACCAGAAAAAATAGCATGTTCTTTTCCGTTTTCATCAATCAATAAATACGTAGTAGATTCTAAGGTGTGCCCTGGTGTATGTAAAACTTTTATTTTGAGGTTTCCTAAAGTGAATACTTCATTATCTGCTGCGCTGTACATTTCGTAATCAGTCTTTGCATTAGGACCAAAAACGATTGTTGCACCAGTTGCTTTAGCCAAATCTAAATGACCTGACACAAAGTCTGCATGAAAATGTGTTTCAAAAACATACTTGATTTTCACGCTGTTAGCTTTTGCTTTGTCAATATATGTCTGCGTTTCTCGTAATGGATCAATTATTGCAGCTTCACCATTAGATTCTATATAATACGCACCTTGCGCTAAGCAACCTGTATATATTTGTTCAATCTTCATTCTTATGATTTTACAGTTACAAATATAACAAACATTATGATTGTAAGTGTTGTACAGTGTTGGTATTAATTTGTTAAAAATTATATACCGTTTATTAGAATATTGCAATAAAAAGCATGTTAAAATGCTATATTTATCCAGAAATTACTATGAAAATGCCTACAAAAAAGTTTAAAATATGTATCACTATGGCTGGTGCTGTTTCAGCAGGAGCCTATACCGCAGGAGTTATTGATTATTTGTTAGAATCTTTGTACCTATGGGAAAAAGCCAAAGAACGCAATAGAAATTTAGGAAAAGATCATCCAGAATATGATGAATCGATTCCTATGCATGATGTAGAATTGGAAGTATTGAGTGGTGCTTCTGCAGGAGGAATTACGGGAACATTGACTGTATTAAGCTTACTAGACAAAGATCATCGGTTTGTGAATAAGGACAACCCTACAGGAGAAAACAATGTTTTTTATCAGTCTTGGGTAAAAATGGCAGATACCGATACAGAAACGTCTTTGATGCAATTGCTGCATGTAGATGATTTGAAAGTTGACGAATACCCAGAGTCGTTGCTCAATGTGGCGCCCATCGAATCCATTGCCGATAATGCTTTAAAAACGAATGATCATGTAGCATTTCCTAGTTATGTTTCCAAAAGCTTAGACTTAGTTTTGACAACAACGAACTTACGAGGCTTAAATTTTAATATAGATTTTAAGGATAGTGAAAGTGTTATTACGAATCATGGAGGCTTTTTTCGATACAAAATAGCAAATGACCAACATAAGTCAGGAATTCCTGAGCATGAAGACTCTTTATATTTTGTGTTAGATTTAAAAGATCCAGAACATATAAACTATCTGAAAAATGCTACTTTAAGTACTTCTGCTTTTCCTATTGGATTAAAATCCCGAGAAATTACCATTGCGAATGAATATGTAGCGCGCTATCCAAAATATTTATTTGATAGGAGTGAAGGCATTCGTGTGGATTTTAAGAAAGATGATCTATATAAGTTTAATTCGGTAGATGGTGGATTAATCAACAATGAACCTTTTGGTATATGCATGAAAGTACTTATTGAGAAGAATGAAACCATCCGTGAAGACGATAACTATGCTATTGTCATGGTTGATCCTTTTCCAAATCAAGATCATGATTTGGACCCGTACGATAGCAAACGTGATATTATTACTATAGCCAAAGGAATGTTTAAAGCACTGCGAAATCAAGTAATGTTTAATCAAGATGGAATTTTAGAAGCATTGTCTTTAAGCAATAGAACCAAATTTTTGGTAGAACCTAAGCGTAAGCATAAAACTATTAAAGGATGGATACGTTCTAAAAAAGATTTGGCTTCAGCACCTTTAAGTGGTTTTGGTGGGTTTTTAGATGAATCGTTTCGTGCACATGATTTTCACTTAGGAAGAAAAAACTGCCAATCATTTTTACGTTATTATTTTGCAGTAGAAAACAAAAATATAGTCAAGCGTTTTGGTGCGCAAGTGACAGCTGCTGCTAAAAATCGTTTTTCATACAGTGATAAAGACGATTTGAATAAAGTACCAAAATACTTTCCTATTATTCCTGATATGCGCGCCTTGCAGGTAATCAATAAAAAATTTGATACTGAAACGTATGGAGTAGATGCAAGTTTAGAATATCCAGAGTATCCAAAATATAATATGGAAACTTTTGATAAGGTATATAAGAAACCAATTCAAAAACGAATTCGTGCCATCATAAAATCATTTACTAAAAGTGGTTTTTACACCTATGCTTTTCGACTTCTTGGACAACGAAAAGCCTATAAAGTTGTTCGTAAAACAATCAAAGATAGTTTGGACGAGAGTGGACTTTTATAGAAATGTCTTTTAAAAAACTAACAAATTTTAGGAATATGAATCGTTTTAAATTGGCTTAAATCCAAATTTTAGACTCTATTCTTATCCACAAATTTATAAAACTGTAGGTTTCAAAAGGACTCAGCTTTTTTTAAAAAACTTCCACGCTAGATAGTTTTTATGTACTGATAATTAGTATTTTAAGCGCTTCTGTATTTGCCCGTAATTTATAAATTACGTGTGCATTTTCTTTTATCATACGACTAGTTTGTCTAAGTTTACCGTAGGTTTTTTAGGTTATTTATTCTTCAAAAGAAAAATTTACATACTAAATGTAAGTCCGCTTAAAGAAGAATATATTTCTTATGCAAAAAGGAGTGTTGGGGGACGCTCCTTTTTTGTTTTTCTACACAAAATCTAACGCTTATTTTTATTTTTCAACGCTTATAAAATAATTTACCACTTCTACCAAACCTTTTTACTACATTAGATCAAGTTTCAATGAGTATTTTATTGAGGTTTATTATTCTACAAACAGAAAGGAACGTTGGGGAACGTTCCTTTCGCTTTATATAAAATGCTTCTTTTAGAAGCTAATACTTTTTTTTATAATTTATATTGTTATTCTAATATATGTTGTTTTGACCATTGATAAGTTTTCTAATTAGCATTTCTGTCTTAATAAGTAGACATGTGGAACTGATACTGATTTATATATAAATCATAGCTAACTGTCTGATTGTCTGTAGAAAACATTTTATTTTGAACACTTATCGTTAAAATACTGTCATTCGTCTATACTATGTTGCTGATTTATCGACTTTAGGGAGTATATATTATTCATCCCTTTATATTTGTTATATACATTTAGTATTACGATAATTACAATCTGGTAAATTGTAAAATATAAAGAACTTTTAATGCCCCAAAAGTTCTTTTTTTCTTTTTCTGAACTATTGCATTCTCCTAAATCTTTTCTTTTTTTGTTAGTTTAACGATCTATTACGACCACTCATCTATATATAATTGTATTTTCATCGACTTTGTATGAGGTAGAGGAAATACTAGTGTATATTTATGGTATTACTATTTAGTATTGAAGTGTTAACAATCTGATAAATTGTTCAAAAAATAAAAAAAGAATCCTTTGCCCTGAGGATTCTTTTTTTGTAGCAATTTGAAACGGTAGATTTTTAAAGATTTATGTTTAATTATCGAATAAATGATACCATTCATCTATATTATCTGTATAGTTGATCGACTTTGTAATGAGATCGCAACTTATACGGCTATATTTATGTCATAATATTTAGTATTACGGTATTAACAATCTGATAAATTGTATTAAAAATAAAATGAGAATCCTTTGCCCTGAGGATTCTCTTTTTATTTTGGATGATTTTCTAAAAATTAAATACTGATATATTTATCTTCTTTTTAGAAAGTTTTGTCTGTGCAATTATTTCTTAGTGTTTATGAAAGTATCTTGAAATTCTCTTACTTTCATAGCGTGAATTTCGCTCTTAGACTTCCCTTTTTGTTGTTCTAAATAACCATTAAAAGCATGACTTAGATATAAAGGTGACGATGGATTACCGCTACTGAAACTTTTAGCACTGTGACATGATAAGCAGTTTGTTAAGTTTTCTGCATCAATACTACTTAAACTAGATTCAAATGTTTGTGTATACGTTTCCATAGAAATATTTGCTGAGTTTAAAGAACCTCTCGCTACTGATCCTGGTGTTGCACTTCCTAAGCCATATCCTTCTTTGATTAATAAAGCAACTTGTTCTTCTGGTGTTAAACCATCTGTATTAATCCATATAGAACCTGTATATGCATAATTATTCCAAACATCTGTTAGATTTTTAGCAACACAAGCATCAATAGTCCCAATATTGTTGAAGTTTTCAGGTTCTGATTGACTCGTTTTCATAAAGTTTGTTGTAGGATCACTTCCTTCAACTCTAGGAACACCATATTGGAAAAGCGTATATGCTTCATCTTCTGCTTTTGGTGCTGATCCGCCCCATGTAATTCCATCAATGTTAGAAACACTTCCTTTTTTGAATAATAATTTTTCAACATCGGCACTTGCAGTTCCTTTTGTCCAATCAAAAATTGGTGCTAAACTATTATGCTCAAATGTTGCCCAAATAAATTCTGGATGATTTTCCACTACGCCAACAACATGCATTCCTAAAAGAGCTACTTCTGTCATAGTACCGTCAATACTTGCATTTGTTGTAAAATAGTTAGCCACATCCGATTGAGGAATGGCTGAAGTAGCAACCCACGATGTTTTTAGTTCAAAAGATCCTACAGGGAACACTTTTGAGTTATTAGGGTCTAGCGTTCCGTCAATTATTTGTGTACCGTAAGTGGTTCCAGTTTCATACATGGTATCATTCATGAAAATAGCATAATATACGGTTGCAGAACTACCATTGTTAAAGTTAGGATTTGATGTTAAAATTCCTGCCGAACCCGCTTGTTTTTCTTCTGATGCAGAAAGTGCTAAAGAAGCGCCACCAGGAATGGTTAAAGGATTCATATACGGATCAACCTGTGAAATACTTCCATCTCTTAAGAATAAAGGTGTTTTATTGCTGTCAGGAACTGTTAACCATAAGAATTTTTGCCATGACCATTGGTGAAATATACAGTTTGTAGTTTCACTGGCTGCAAATGGACTATCAGCTCCTTCTGCAGGCGCCGGTGTTTGTGTATGTGGAAACCAATCTGTTTCACATTCGCAAGGACTTGTTGAGGTATCTGCCTCTGCTAAGTTGTAATCTGCTTGCGCTTTGGCTTTAGAAGCATCAGTTGTAGTTTCGGTGTCTTTTTGCTTATCATCTTTCTTCTTTTCTTCGCAAGAATTTAAAAATAATAAAGCAATGCATAGGAATGCAGTAGTTTTTAATAAGGTTTTCATTTTTGTTATGGTGTTAATATGGTTAGTTTATGGTGTATTTAGATATCTCAAATTTCACAAAAAAAATATATAATACATAGCGTATAAATACTTGATTTTAGCATCAAATCTTGAATTATCAACAAAAAGGTAAGAAAAAGGAAGTTAAGAAGGAATATAAATAGTTTGTGTTACTATTTTATATGTAGTTTTTAATGCGATTTAAGAGTGTTTTATTTACGTGCGAGAAATTGAATCGACTAGTTTTAAAATAGTGGGCATTCTATGTGGACCGTGGAGTAGTTGAATCTTTTCTAAAACAGTTTCTTTGTCAATGCCAATACAGGATACAAACAATGGACTTTCGCTCGTACCGCGTTTGATTGGTGTAGCTACTTTTTCAGTATGAATAAATGATTTTTTTGCAATACCAATAATCGGGATTTTTTTATCGAGAGCTTCCCAAACATAACCGCCTAAACCATATTTATGGTCATTATGTACAAAAACATGTCCATCAAGAATAATCGCCTCTAGTGTATCCAATGATACTTGCTCAAGTACTTTTAAAATACACGGCAATTCTCTTTTATAAAACTCTCCAGAAATATAAGGTTCTACTTCTGTAATAATGTCTGTATAAATATGTTGAGGAGTTTCATCTTCCCAATTAAATACCACACAAACAGCTTTTGCATAAGTTTCTTTATAATGGATATCAATAGCAGCAATCATAGCGTAAAGCTATTAAAATTATAAAAAGAAAGCACTACATTTTAGCAGTGCTTTTTAATATTATTTTTTCTTTCTAGGATAGCGTAAATCTTTGGCTTTGATTTCATAATCAAAAGCTTTGTTTCCATCAGAATCATAAATGGTGAGCACCAGTATACGATCTCTACGTTTTCCTGTGATTTCCATAATTCCAAAATTACGATTGTAGAATGTTTTTCCTTTTTCTTGGCGTGTATTACCTTCATCTCTTGGTGAATGCACTCCTGAAGTTAAAGGAGAACAGGTGATATCAATTAAAGGATAAGCATCTTTACGTTCTAGTCTTGAAATTTCAGTATGATGTCTATCTCCACTAATAAAAAGTATACCTTCAATTTTAGCATCATCTAAGCGCTTTAGCAACTCTGCATGTTCTGTTGGATAAGTTATATAGTTTTCAAACTTAGCTACATCACTAATCACTTGTCCACCGTTTACAACAATTTTGAAAGTCGCTCTACTTTTGGTCAATGCATCAATCAGCCAATTAAGTTGTTGTTTTCCAAGGTAGTCTTTATCTGGATTGGGATCTCTATTTGGAGCTTTATGATAACGATCGTCAAGCATAAAGAATTCAACATCATTCCAAGCAAAATGTTGCGTTACACCACCATTTCCAGCAGCATTTGTGTTCAAATTTCCCCAATAGTCGTTAAAAGTCTGTTCAGCAATTCGTTTATTTACATAGCTACGATCTGAGTCATTTGGACCATAATCGTGGTCGTCCCATGTAGCATAATTATGAACGCTACCTAGCAAGGCCTGTAATTCTTTTGTAGCACGAGTATGTCTGTAACGATGACGAATACCTGTAATTGTCATGAAGTCAGGTGTACGCAAATAGACATTATCTCCAACCCAAATCATTAAATCTGGATCTTTTTGAAGGATAGAATTAAAAATTTGATACTTATCTCCGTATGGTTTTGGACGATCGTCTTTCTTTTCATTTATAAAACTACAGGAACCTAGTGCAATTTTAAAATTTGGTGGATCGGTTCGGTATTGCCATAAAGTTTGTGTTTGAAACTCTAGTTTGTAATTTCTTGGAACATATACATCATTGATGTACAGTTTGTAAGTATAGTTTTTTCCATAATCAACTTCATTTGGGGTCAATTTCGCAATAAAATCGCCTGCTTTAGTTGTTTGAACGGATTCTGTAAACTTTTCGGCTTCGTTTTCAGCAAAATATCCAATTTTTACCTCAGCAGGTTTCGTTGTTTGTACCCAAATCAACGCTTCTCTAAAATCAGAATAACCTACCATTGGACCTGATTGCAATAGGTTTTTTTGAGCAATAGCAATAGTTACACATAAAAAACAGAGAAGTACACTAAAAATCTTTTTCATAAATCGATATTCTATTAGGCTGTAAATTTCGGTATAAAGTTACAGAACAAGTTTAAATCTAAGTTATCAATTGCATGAATACTTTCTTATGAATTGTAAACTAGAATATCTTTTGATTCCTAAATAATACATACTTTTAGTACTTAAATAATTATCGAAGTATTTTTTAAGAATGGAAACACCGTTACTTTTTTATAGAACACGAAAACGAAGAAGAAGAACATTATTTTCTTCAATGTTTATCATTTTTATTTCCATGTTAGCGATACTCTTTTTGCCTTCCATAATGACTTATATCTTTTTTGGATTGTTCATTTTTATGGGATGTTATCTGATGAATACATATTTGAAGAATGAACCTTCTGTTATTGTAAGTAAATCTGGAATAAGGAGTTCAGTGAATGGAGTAGGGACAATTTCTTGGAAATTTATAGCCGGATTTGATATTGTATCGGGTATTAACTTTGAAGCTTTGGTTATATTATTAAAAGATCAGGAAACCTTTTTTCAAGATAAAAATAGCATAGTGAAAAATTTGATGAAGTCAAATACAAGACGTTTTGGAAGTCCTGCTGTAATTCCAGAAACTGAGTTTCATGTGTCTTTGCCAGAAGCTATAGAAATGATTGAGAAGTATAGAAACTTAAATTAGCTTTTCAAATAAAACAGACTAATCATTACAAAAATGATGATTCCTGCAATAGCGCTGAAAAAACCAGCGATAAATACTTTTAAACACAATAACTTTTTCTTGTTCATAATTTTTAGATGATAGGTATACGTATGTTTAAAAAAAGACAAAGTGGCGGAGAATATCCAAGCCACTTTGCCAGCCTAAAAATAATGATAGGTTCCCCTAAACCTAAAAAAATAGAGAGATAACACATTTTGCGTTTGCCTAGTATTCCCAGTAAACTAGACAATGAAAAATTAAAAACTTAATGAAAAAAATTAGTGCAACCTGTGTTGATCTCTCATCCCCATTTTTATTTGTGTATACTAACTACGTATACAACTTTCTTTTTCACGATATATAATTTATTGTTTCTGGTGTTTTCAGTATTTTTTTCCAAAAATCACTGTAAAAATTTGGTGTTTTTAATAATGTTTTATGATTGCCATGTACTTTTGTTTCTCCTTCTTGCATGACATAAATTTCATCAGCAATTTGTTTTAAATAGTGTAAGTGATGTGAAATGAAAATGATGGTAATTTTTGACTTAAATTGTTTTAATAATTCAAAGACAAATAATTCTGTTTTTCTATCCATGGAAGCTGTAAATTCATCTAAAACCAATAGCTGAGGTTTTTTGTACAATACACGAATTAGTGCTAATATTAGCTTTTGTCCGCTTGACAAGTTTACGCCGCCTTTGCCTAACATAGTAGCATACCCTTTTGGCAAACGTTGAATAAAATCTTCGAAACCGTATTCTGTGATAAATGCATCTACATTTTGTAAGGTATCATCTTCACCAAGTACAATATTGTCAAATACAGTATTTGGGAAAATTGGAATTTCTTGTGGAATAACTCCGATAATATTTCGCCAATCTTTTGTTAATACCTGATGAAGCGGAATTTCTTTATTTACTATAATTTCTCCGTTAGTGTGTGTGTAGAACTTTTGAATAATTTGTCCTAAAATACTTTTTCCACAACCGCTTTCACCAACAATGGCAATACATTGTTTTTGGGAAATTTTAATATTAACATTATTGAGTACTTGTTTTTTATCTTCAAAACCAAAAGACACATTTTTGATTTCGAGTGATTTAAACTTTTTTACAGGAGTTTTTCCAGTATCTTCTTCTTGCAACGCTGTAAACTCATGTACTCTATCAAATGCAACTTTTGCTTCGTTTATTGGAATGGCAACTAAGGCTAAACTTGCGACCGAAGGTAATAATGAACTTGCAATACACAAAACTGCTGTTAATTCACCAATGAGCATGGTACCGCCATACACTTGAAATGAGGTGTATATTAAAACGCTCATCAAAAATAAAACGCCAAATACACTTGAAAACAGCGACAATCGAACATTTATTTTTCCAAGTTGAAATACTTTATCTTGAAAATCGCCATAAATACGTTGATTCAACTTTTTAAAAACACCTTGTCTGTTGGTATTTTTAATAATAGATATATTTTGCAATGAACTGATATAATTACTTTCATTATCGGTACAGCTTTGCATCACTTCTTTTTGGGCTTTGATGATTTTTGTGTTAAAACCATACATCAATAAGAAATAAAACGGTAAGCTAATGGCGGCAATCAACCCAATATGCCAAGAATAGTAAAACAAAAAGCCTAGGGATACTATCGAAATAAGGGTATGAATCACTACGTTTCCAATAACAACTTTAATAACATTTTGAATGCGTTGTGTATCGTTGAATCTCGCTACCAATTCGCCAATCTTACAAGTATCAAAGAACGGTTTAGGTAAACTTAGCAACGAAGTATAAAATCGATCAATAATACGATTGTTTACGTTTTTACTCTGTGAAATTAAGAATTGATTACGCAAAGTAGTAAAATATGCTCTAATCAATAATAACACCGTTACAACACTCATGCTAATAATGAGCATTTTGGTATTTTTTGATGGTAAAATAACATCAATAAGCTGTTGAGCAAATACCGCAATGCTCATCCCTAAAATAGCAATGCAAAGGCCTAAAATAATACTGTAACCTATAGTTTTTTGGTCGGGTTTTATAATATTTAAAAACCACTTTTTACGTAATTCGTAGCGTTTGTTAAATTTTTCTGAGTTTTCATCGATAGTCATCGATTGAATGATTTGGTATACAATGCCAAAAGCTAAAATCAAGATCGCTAGGATCAAGAAATAGATAATATTATCATTAGTTAGTTTCATCTTTTGGTGATTAGGGTTTCAATAATTCATCGTTGTACCGTAAATTGTTGCTGATTTTGGAAAGTTTGTTGATTCGCTACTAGTCGTTGGTAAGACAACTAGTAGCACGTTAATCAACAACCATACTTTAAGAAAGTATTCGTCGATCTAAATATTTACGAACTGAACATTGCGATAAAGAAATCGGCTAAACTTTATTTTCATGTTTTTCAGAAGCAAATAATTTAGATCTTCATTTGAAGTTTTTGTTATGAGAAAACTTCATTGCTTTTGAATCGCTTATCGTTTATTGTTACGGTAAATGTAAGATGAAAATTCCCCTAAAAACAAGAGAAGCTATTCACGATTTATAAATCTTTCATAAATTTTTATAAAAAAAATGTACCTTTGGTTTGATTGAAAACTTACCCGAACTTAGTATATATAGTTTACAGCCACCACCGATGATCTCTAAAAAAAGACCAATTAAAAACTCAGTATTTACAGTAGTGTTACTGCTTTTTAATATTGTTTTAGTTGCTCAAAACAATGTTATAAAAGCCAAGGATAATACTTCTAAAGTAACCAAGGCAAAGTCAAAAATAAACGCGCAAAAACGCAGCGAATTAGAAATGGCTTTACAGAAGGCAAAACAGACTGAAAACACCTCAGAAATAGCAAAAGCATACTACGAATATTCAAATTTTTATCTGAGATACTTGGATGAGTTATGTGTACGATATAGTGACAGTATTATATATTTAACGAAAGATTTAAAAAATAATAAAAGGTTTCCAGCAGATGGATATAATCAAAAAGGAAGGTATTATTATCGACTTGGAAAATACAAACTCGCACTTGATAATTTTACAACCGCATTAGATCGTGCTCCTGAAAACACAATACTACATGAAACAATCAATTTCAATATAGGTTTAATAAAAAATACGATCAAACGACATGATGAGTCTAAAAAAATATTTAAACAATATGTTCGTTTTTTAGAATCAAATGAAGATCAAATTAAAACCAAAAGCTATAACAGAGCTTTGTTTGCGCTTTCGCACTCATTTACCTACACAGGTGAATTTGATTCTGCTAGATATTATATTGATAAAGGAATGAAAAATAGCATGGCTATTAATGATCAAGATAGTTATAATTATTTTGTGTTAAATTCTGGAATTAACTCTTACTTTAAAAAGGATTATAAAGCTGCGCAAGATAGTTTGATAAAAGCGAAGAATACGTTTGCTAATGATAAAAATCAAATACTATCCCTAGCTTTTGCGTATTTATTTTTAGGAAAAACGAATAAGGCTTTAAATGAAGATAGTATTCAACACTTTATAAAAGTCGATTCTATTTTGGAAATAACCAAAGATGTAATGCCAGAATTATTAGAAGCTTATCCATATATTAAAGAATACTACAAGTCTAAAGGCGATCGGGAAAACTTAAATCATTATATGGCTCAGGAATTAAGCTTTCGAGATATTTCTACAGCAAATTATGAGGATCTAGTTAAAAATATTGTTACAAATTATGATAATAAAATTCTAGAAAAAGAAAGAAACAAAATTATCAAGGAAATAAAAGAAAAGGATAATGTTATTATCATTGTATTGTTATCTCTGTTATTAGCTTTTGCAGGAGCAATTTATTATTTCTTTAGAAAACAAGTCATTCACAAAAAGCGTTTTCATAAATTACTAGCAGAACAACAAAAGAAAAAGAAACGCATAGCCCAAGAGACAAAAAAAGAACAAATAGTAGAAAAAAAGCCTTCAACTACTATTGAAAATACGATAAAAGAATTGCCAGAAGATTTGGTAAATGACATTTTAACCAAACTTGAAAAGTTTGAAGCAACAGATAAGTTTGTAAAGAAAAAATATACCTTGCCTCAACTGGCAAAAGAGTTAAATACGAACGGGACTTACTTATCAAAAGTAATTAATGAAGTGAAGCAAGTAAACTTTTCTAATTACCTAAATCAACTAAGAATTGAATATGCTATTGAGCAAATCACAAATAATTCTCGTTTTAGAGAGTATACAATAAAAGCCATTGCTGAAGAATGTGGATTTAAAACGCAACAGTCATTTTCAGCTGCTTTTTATAAAAAAACAGGAATAAAACCGTCATTTTTTATACGACAATTAAAAAACAAGATAAAAAATATAAACAACTGATTTTCATTGCTTTAAAATTGTGTTTTTAACTTAAAATTTATAAATATTGTGTAGTTTCATTTGTTTTTATCCTAATAAAGGTCATACATTTGAGTATAACATTAAAACGAAAAAGAATGAGAAACCAAACTACATCCCTAAACAAATTGCTATTATCAAAAGTGAAAATAGCTACTGTAAGTGAGCAAGAAATGATTTTAGGTGGTGACCGCAAAAAAAGAGGTACCAACTCAAAAACAGGAGATAATGGTAACACAATGTTTGGCTACGTTGGTCCAGTAGATGAACTAGCATTCATGTGAAGTCATTTTAAAGTGCTAAAAGTGTGCAAGTCCTTTACCAAGATTTGTACACTTATTAATTTTCAGATTTTATGAGTAGAAAATTGCTATGTATTATTTTAATAATTCTCGTAAGTTGTTCAAAAGAACATTCGTTTCAACGAACGCTTCCTGATACTATCAAAGATAATACTACTGAAACATATCATGGGAAAGTAATTGCAGATCAATTTAGACCGTTGGAAAACATAAAAGATTCTATGGTTTTGGACTGGTATGAAAAAGAAGCTAATTATGCAAACAATATACTCAATAATATCACAAGTCGTGAGTTATTTCAAGCTCAAAAGAATGCTTCTAGCGTTCAAATTTCTGAGCTAACTTTTACGAACGACGACCATTATTATTACTTAAAAAAAGAAGCCAAAGAAATTACCGCAAAACTATACTGTAGGTATCAATTAAAAGGTGAGGAGATACTAATTTTTGATCCTAAAAACTATCAAACAATTTCAAGTGATACCTACTATATTAATTATTTTAACCCAAGTTGGGATAATAGTAAAATCGTGATTAGTCTTTCCAAAGATGATCAGGAAATTTCCAATATGATCATCTTAGACACAAAAACAAAAAAACAATATCCGCAAGTAATACAAAATGCCTGGCCAGTTGCGTTAGGCGGCGTACGTTGGTTGTCTGACGATAGCGGTTTTTTTTATGAATATGTCCCTGAGACTAATAGTGATGCTGAAGATTATTTGAAAAACGTAGAAACCGTTTTATATAAAATTGGAAGCAATCCAAAAAGGAGAAACGTATACTTTTCTAAAAAGAACAACCCAGAAATTAAAATGAATTCAGGAGATTTTCCTGAGATAATTCTACAAAATCCAAATGACAAGTATTTGTTCAGTAATGTTTCTGGTGCAAGTGCATATTATGAGTATTACTATACAGAATATGCTAATTTGTACAATACTAAAATAGCATGGCAACCTTTATTTAAGCAGGAAGATAAAGTGCCATTTTTTTATGTGATGGAAGATGATTTGTATTTTGTAACAGCTCGAAACGCTTCTAATTTCAAAATATGTAAAACATCATTGAAAAATCCAGATGTTCGCAATGCTGAAGTCTTAGTAGCAGAAGATCCAAAAGCAACTATTTCTGATTTTGTACTTACCAAACAAGGATTATTCTTTGTGAAAACAAAAAACGGAGTGTCTTCAAAACTTTATAAATTAGAAGATAGGGAAGTAGTAGAAATTCCAATTCCGAAACCAGCAGGAGCCATTTATTTGATTTCTAAAGGAACGAATTATGATGATTTATGGATTGAAGTTAGCGGCTGGACGACCAATGAAGTACGATACAAATACAATTCAGAGGATAGTACATTTATGGAGGAAAGTATCTATCCAAAAAAGAGCACTAAAAATTACGATGATATTGTTGTAGAAGAAGTAGAAGTACCTTCGCATGACGGAGTATTGATTCCACTTTCGTTAATTTATCAAAAAGACACACAAAAAGATGGAAACAATCATGTAATGATGAGTGGTTATGGAACGTACGCTTTTTCCATGACACCAGAAGTAAATCCATTGATGATGCAATGGATTGATAAAGGAGGAATTTATGCTGTAACTCATGTGCGTGGAGGAGGAGAAAAAGGAGATACTTGGCACAAAGCAGGATTTAAAAAGACCAAACCCAATACATGGAAAGATTTTATTGCTTGTACAGAATATTTAATCGAAAAAAAATATACCAATCCTAAAAAAATTGCAGCCTGGAGTTCAAGTGCTGGAGGAATTTTAATTGGACGTGCTATTACAGAACGCCCAGATTTATATGCAGCAGCCATTGTGCGTGTGGGTAAACTAAATACCTTGCGCTCTGAAAATACACCAAACGGACTCAATGGTGTCAAAGAATACGGAACTGTAAAAGACCCGAACGAGTTTACATATTTATTAGAAATGGATGCATATCACCATATAAAAAAAGGAGAAAAATATCCTGCATTATTATTGACAGCAGGAATGAATGATACTAGAGTTCCGATGTGGCAACCTGGAAAGTTTGCCGCAAAAATGATTCAAGCCAATGCAGCCAATACTCCCATTGTATTCAATATCGATTTTAAAAGCGGACATGGATTTGATGCAAGTGCTGAAAAACGGAGTCGAGAATTACAAGACATGTTGTCTTTTGCATTTTGGCAAACTGGGCACAAAGATTTTACACTAAAAGAAAATTCATTTACAAATTAAAGATTGCTATTTTTTATTTTTCGAAATTAAGAATACGCATATTTTTACTAACTCAATCCAATAGAAAAGCCAGACCGAAACGTCTGGCTTTTCGCTTTGTTTTATTTTTAAATTGATTAGTAATTCATAGAATAGGTTAATGTATTGCTTCGGTTACAATTTTCACATTATCATCAATAACACGTTCTATCAGTAAACGTTTGGGGTCAATGGCAGCTTTTGCAGGAACTGTATCGACTTCAAATGTAAAGTTCATTTGCTTATCAGTAATTAATACACGTTTTACAACTAGCAATTCTTTTTCTTCATCGTCAGCATATAAACCAATTTCTACCCAATCATTTTGTGTGTAAAGAAGATACTGTTGCCATCGCAAGTGAAGTAGCATACTTAGAAAATTTTATTGCATTGCAAAAGATGCGACATCACAATCGTGGTCAAATTAGCTTTGAAAAAGATATTACTATTAATAGATTGCAAATAACGCCTATGATTTTGATTGTATTTTTAGAAAATGCTTTTAAACATGGTTTTGATTTGCTTGAAAAAGATGCTTTTTTAAAAATAGAACTTACCGTAAAAGAAAATTTACTTCATTTTTTTATTGAGAATAATTTTAATGAAGCTGATCAAAATGAATCAATAGGTATAGGACTTGAAAATGTAAAGAGAAGATTATCTTTAATTTATCCCAATACTCATGAATTGACTATTGTCAAAGAAAACACGTTGTTTCGCGTGGATTTAAAATTACATATCGAATGAATTGTATTACTGTAGATGATGAACCATTAGCACACAAAATTATACAGAATTATTGTGTCAATCTTTCGTTTTTAACCATTGAAAGCGAATGCCATTCTGCTTTTGAAGCAATCAATTATTTACATGGACACGAAGTAGATTTGATTTTTTTAGATATCAATATGCCAAAGTTAAAAGGATTGGATTTTTTACGCACAATCAAAAATCCTCCATTGGTTATTATTACAACGGCTTATCAAGAATATGCGATGGAAGGTTATGAGTTGAATGTGATAGATTATTTATTGAAGCCCTTTAGTTTTGAGCGTTTTTTAAAAGCGATACAAAAAGCGAAAGATCACAAAAAGTTATTGGATTTATCAGTAACAGGAAGTTCCAAACCACAAGCAATACAGTTTTCAACTCAAAAAACTACTGTGGAGCGTATCTTCATCAAGGGCGATAAAAAAATCCACCAAATACAATAAGATGATATTCTCTACCTAGAAAGTTTGGGGAGTTATGTAAAGATTCATTTAGAAAATGAAACCATTACAACACTAGGTCGCTTAACTAATTTTTAAAAGACATTTCCTATAAATCAGTTTCTTCGCGTGCATAAATCTTTTATCATTGCGATAAAAAAAATCCTAACCATTGAAGGAAATCGATTAAAAATTGGGGAAGCTACCATTCCAATCGGGAATGTGTACAAACAAAATTTGACCAAAATCATAAAGTGATTGAATCATAAATTAATCCTCTATTTTGGATACTACCTTTATTTACCATACTTGGTGTTTAAAAAGAGCAACATTTAGATTGCAGAAAAAGTATGATGAATTGATAGAGAGTGTAAAGAAAGTTATTTAAAACTTATTTGTGACCTCGAACCTTTAAAGTACGAACTTTTTATTGGAGGGTTTGAGAGCTATTAGTATGTTTATGAAAGAATACAATTCCTTATTAATAGCATTTTAAATTATTAATAATGAAACACAATTCAAACAAACATCGTCAACCTATAATTGGTAGTATAAACCACATCGTAAGCGTTTTTCAAAACCTTATTGAGAACGCTCAAGTATTTAACAAGTTTATCAACAAACAAAGTTTAATCTTAAAAAACTTATCAAATATTCAATTTCTTTGTTGAATGCTGTCTTATTATTAAAAAAAAACTACAACTTCCCATTATTCGTTCTGAAACAATTTACTCTTCACTTATATTAACTAAACAAAAAGAGAAGTACCTACTCCAGTTGCCTCTCTTTTAAAATAAAGTCGTGCCTTAAACGACTGATAAAAGAATACCTTTTTTATATTTATAGTTTAATAAAGAACCTTTTTTCTTTTGTATGATAGACCATTTATGTAACACCCATATATGATACCTGCAACCGCTAGCGCTACTATACCAGTATCTATGGAAAACCCAGGTGGCGGTGGCGGTCCAGGTAGTGGTGGTATTACCTGAATGAATAGATATATTTTATGTAACATTTAATTAACTCTTTTAAATAATTTATGATTTCTTATGCACGAGCAATTGTATAGTTTTTGTAGTCTGTTTTAAAATCCCAATAAATATCCAGTTACTGCTGTATCATTGGTGTTAGCATATATCCAAGAGTAAAAAAACAAACTCCTATTTGACGATGTAAATGGAGATCACTTATTATTCTTTGATTACCTTTTTTATTGCGTTGCCATTTTTGGTTTGAATTCGAACGATATATATTCCAGTTTTTAAGCTTTCTAGTGTTATTGAACTGTGTTTTGTATTTAGAGGTTTATTGATAACCCTTTTTCCTAGCATTGAATAAAGACTAACACCAGTTAGGTCTATTCTAGACCTAGAGTTAATGATAAGCTTGTTATCTTGAATATATACAAAAATATCTTCTTCGTTGATAGCTGTTACCTCGTCTACACTTAAGATTTCACTAGAGAACAATAATTCAAACCTATTTGGAAATTTTCCTTCACCTGTTGTAAAAGTATAGTTAGATATTCTTAAATCGTGAATGATATTTAACTCATTGTCTTTTAAATAAACTTCGGAAGTAGTTAATACTCCTTCTGTTTGAGATAAACCTATAGAAAGTTCCCCTAAAAGATTAGCATCATACCCTAACGGAACTATATCTGAATCTAAAAACGTTGGCCGCCCTTGTATTCCATATTTTTTACCATCTTGAAATGAATAGAAGTTAATATAATTGGATCCAGAAAAGCGTATTCCATCGTACAACCTATCATTACCAAGTGTTGCATTTTCAAAGAAACCAATTAGTATTTGACTAAATGCGCCATCGGTGTTTGTGAGATTTAACCAAAGTCTATCTTTTTCTATTGCTGTTTCTGTGTTGGTTTCTGGAGTTGATGGTCGGTAAAAAAGATTATTAGCGTATCCAATACTTCTCATGGAATTATTAAACTCTACTGTACCCGCAGTAATTGCTTCTACAAAGAAACCTTGTCCAGAAGCTACAAATCCCGTTGGAACGCTGCTTCCTGAAACAGAGGCGGTTCCTGTTCCTCCAGTAGCATTATACATTGCATAATCATTCGTGCTGAAGTTAAATGTATCAGGTCCAGGGTTTGAAATAGATATATCATCAATATGTGTCCACAAGTATATGGTTCCATTTAAATTGGTGTTTAACGTCATGAAATCATCAATGCTAATTGCAGAAGGATACGGATTTCCTATAAGATTCCAATCATCATTTGCATCTGCACCATTTGCACTTAAACTTACTGAAGTCATAATTTGACCATTATTTACTTCTCCACTAAACATGACAGACTCTGTACGCGGGAATGATCCTCCTACAGGTCCCATTGCAGCATAACCAACACCTAAATTCATTGATGCTCCAGTAGCTACAGATGTCCAATCGTTTCCATCATCATCAAACTCATCTGCATCTAAATCTGAAAAGTTAGCTGTAGTAAAACTGTAAATACGGCTCGTAGTCCAACTTCCTAATATTCCACCAATAGTAGCATTCGTAATTGGGGATGACCAATATGTATAATCGTATTGCTCAAAAGGTGTAGTTGTTTTTTCTACATTTATGATTCCAGTTCCATTTAAAGTTACAATTCCACTATCATCAATCATTACTAAGGAAGCATCATCGTTAATGTTCATTATAGCTGTATCTTCAACTGTTAAGTTATTTACAATTTCTACATGATTTCCAGAAGTTACCGTTAATGTAACTCCGCTATTTATGGTTAAAGAACATACTTCTAGGTTTCCATTTACTGAAGTATCATATCCGCTAGTTAATGTTACTTCTCTTGATCTATCAGGCGTACCACTACTCCAAGTACTTCCATTCCATTCTGTGCTTCCACGTTCATGTTCTCCAAGGTAAGGGTTAGTTCCAGAAATAGAGAATTCTACTTCAGTATCTGTAAACTCTACCCATTCATTAATATCAAATGTTCTAGATGGTCCAGATGTTACACATTCATTTCGCACAAAGCATCTTCTGTCTCCCCATAGTGTACCATCCCCTATTACATCCACTCTATTTGCCCAAGTGTCACTATCGTTAGTTGTACTAATTAGCACGATGTCATCGCCACTAAACAAATCTGCGGTAGCTCCAAAATCAAAGGTAGGATTTCCATCATAACCTGTTTCTCCAGGAGAGGCATAGGCTGGCAGTATTGCATTTCTATGTCTATATCTTCTGACTTCGCCAGGAGCCATGTCTGTTGAAATAAGAATATTATTATTAAATGAGCTTCCAGCACCATTTGTTGGATCTGCTGCGGCAGGGTTATCCGCATCAGCATTGTTTAAAACTACGATGTAATAAGTGTTTCCAGCGATTGTGGAAGAACTTATATTTTTTACTTCAATCCATTTATTATCATTAGCACCTTCATAGTATTGAGTTAGCATAATTTCTGCTCCACAAAAGTTTACAGTTACTAGCACATCATCAGTTTCATTTACACAAGCTCCACTTGTTACTTCAACTGTGTATGTAGCTGTGCTTGTTGGAGAAACCGAAATTGGGTTTCCTACTACTGTTCCAAATCCTGCTTCTGTTGAAGTCCAAGAATATGTTGCTGTAGCTGGTCCTGTAGCAGTTAATGTAACTGAATCTCCAGAACAGGAAGTTTGATCTGCTCCAGCGCTAAAAAGCGTTGCTCCTGAACCTGTTCCTCCATCAATTATTGTAATTTCATAATCACATTGGGAACCAGCACTCCCATCAGTCATAATATAATACGTATTACCAACGGTTAAGGAAGAAGAAGTAAGGTTAAAAGTTCCATTGTTTGTTCCATCTGAAATTGCACAATCAGAAACTCTAGTGAAATTGGCCCCATCATATTCAAAAATTGCTGACTGAATTCCTTGACTTAGTGTTGGTGTTTCTGCTCCAAATGCACCATAACAGGTTGGTACATTGTATTGAAGTGTTATAGATGTAGAAGCCGCCACAAATTGAATCCATGAATTGTTTTCTATGGTTCCTCCAAAAAGTGGTCCTGGACAACTTCCTCCTAAATCCGTTAAGTTTGCGGGCAAATCTTCTGTATATCCAATTGTTGTTCCACAAAAACCATCTAGATCACAAATATATGGTGCGTTTGCAAAGTTATCTGCTGCTGCCGGATTTGTTCCGCAACCTAAAGGCACACAAGATATTAATGCTTCCCATCCGTTGTCGTCTCCGGATGAATCCGAGATAAATTGAAAAGTTACACATTCACTAATTCCGTAAAGATAAAAATGACTTGCTCCAGGATCGCTCGTATCTGTAATTGTCGCTAATAGAGTTCCGCTCGTATCCATTCCATCATACATATATAAAACATCTCCTGCTACTATTTCAAAATTAGATTCTGACGAACCATCGGAATCTGACGGATTAAATATGAATTGTAATATTTCATCTGCTGATCCTGAACAAAAGGTAACCGTATAGTTTTCGTTGTTAAAATAGTCTGCTGTTGGTCTAGAATCTGTAAAAGTTCCATTACATGTATATACAGTTTGACCATCATAGGCATCAATTTCATACACTAATGCAGCGGCACAAGGAGACACCAAAGAGTTTGTACCTGGTGATCCTCCAGTAGAAACTTCTGTCCAATTGGTATTTGTGTTGGAATTATCTAGTGTAGTATCTGTAAGGTGTAATGAACTTCCATTTCCGTTAGCGCCATCTGCATTAGTATAAGATACTGTATCTGCTACAGTAGTTCCATCTGAAGTATAAATAGTGATTGTTTCTGGTGATGAATTGATCAAATTATTCGTATTATTAGTACTGGCGTCAATTCCATAATCTGGAGTAAAGTTACATCCTGGATTATAAGATCCATCACCATTACTTCCTAAAGAAATAGTGATACAATTTCCATCTGAAATTGTTGTACTTGCTGGAAAAATAAAAGCTGTAGTTCCTCCGATGTCTATGATGTAATTACTGATATCTTGCGTGCTTCCAGAGGTATTACAGACTTCTATCCATTCATCATCAAAACTTGTAGAGTTATACATGATTTCTGTGATGACAATATCTGCTGTAGGAGGAGTTTCATTATCGGATATCGTTAATGTATGCTGTATATTAGTTCCTAATGCTACGGCATTTCCACCTGACGCATTTTGCAAATTTAAGATCACCGTTTCGTTTCCTTCATATACTAAATCATCGTTTGATATATGTATTGTGAAGCATTGATCTGAGGTGCTTCCTGCAGGAAATGTTACTGTTTGAGGGAAGCTTATTGCCGCAGGACTACTAGCACCATCATCATAATCAATTCCGTTAGTAGCAGTGCTTGAACCATCTAGCGCAATTTCTACTGTTGTAGCATTTGTTGCATCTTCATTGGTTATAGAAGCACAAACATCAATAGACATTCCTCCTTCAGAAACAGTAGATGTTGTTGATGTAAATTCTACTGTTGTTGTTGTGGATACAAAATCACCCCATATTTCAATACTATCAAAAGCGATGTCTTCAGATGCAGAATTAAGCATAATTACATCTATAATTAGGTTAAAATCTGATCCAGTACCAGTAATTGCCTGTGTAAATTGCTCAAAAGCAGGGGTCAGTGCTGTCCCGTCACCTGTACCATTAAAATCTGTATCTATAGCTGCTCCTGTATTAAATGTACCAATACTTTCTACCCAAATTAAATTTTGATTAGTGCCTCCATCAATATTTCCTCCCACATGTAATGCGTCTGTAGAGTCCCAAGTTCCAGTTCCGCTATAACCTCTAGCCAAGTGTATTCTTATCTCAAGATTTTCGTAATTAGAAATATCAATATTAGGCACTGTAATTTGTTGATTGCTTGATAAGGGTATTGGTGCTGCATCTTTATCTTGTACGGCAAAAAAAAAGGTTCCTTGTGTATTTGAAAAATTTGGTGAAACATCAGCATCTGAAAATCTTCCATAATAGTCATTCGATCCATCATTACTTTCTGTACCAGTTGATGTATAACCTCCAGGAGTTTCAAAAGTCAATTCCCAAATCTTAGTCTGAGAAAAACTATAATTAGCCATAAAAATGACAACTATTATTAAAAGTAGTTTTATGTTTTTCATCTTTCTATTTGTATTTTATAATTAGGCAAGGTGTAGTTCACCAGTAGTAGTTATTAGTTATGACTCATTTCATATGCTAACAAAGTTATTATTCTCTTATCAAAAATATCTAATAATTAATTTGCAATCAAGCAGTTAAAAATAAAATTTTTATAATTCAGTTTGCTTTCAAAAAAAACACAATAAGCTTATAATCAATTGATTGTGTAATAAAATAAAACAGTGTTTTTAAGAAGTCAGACTAATATATGATATTGCTTACTGCTTATCTAATGTATTTATTTGTTGCTAATTATAAATTCTGATCGTCTATTTTGAGAATGTTCGGATTCTGTTTATTTTTTAAATGGTACTTTGAGCTCACTTTCCCCAAAGCCTTTTCTTGAAATACGGTTTTCATCTATTCCCTTTGAAATGATGTATTGTACTGTAGCTTGAGCTCTTTTGCCTGATAAAGCCATATTGTATTCTTTACGCCCTTTATTATCTGTATGGTTATTCCGTTTCCGCATTGGCCATAAATTCTCGTTTCCATGTGTAGATTTGTTGCATACTAATTTCAAATTTCTGTGCAAGCTCCTGAACGGTTGAACGTTCTTTTAATACTTCCAAAACAACTTTGGTCTTGAATTTTGAAGTAAATTTTCTTCGTGTCATATCAGTAAATTTAAATACCCGTTGTGCATTTTAAATAATGCTAATTTTAATATTGTTAATATTTCTTTTGAAAATAAACCTGTTAATGTATTGAATGGTTGTTAATGCTGTTATTTTAGATAGTATTCTGGTCTTAAA
>Ga0189286_100121_pt1 | contig 48883 bp, 44 predicted proteins | sample UW69minimetaG_FD_130330 | JGI IMG/M metagenome (GOLD analysis project Ga0189286, IMG submission 130330) | Marine microbial communities from the Costa Rica Dome - UW69 mini metaG | ecosystem: Environmental > Aquatic > Marine > Oceanic > Photic zone | place: Costa Rica: the Eastern Pacific...
CGCAAGCAAAACGCCCGTAAGGCGACAGGGGCTTTCAAATCCGCTTGAAAGCTCCCGAAAGCCTCCTCGGTTCAGACTACGGAAAGGCCGCCCGATGGGCGGCCTTTTTGCTTGGAGAATGCGGGAAGCTAGGCGCCTGTCTGCACCCAGGCCACGGCCTTGTCAAAATCATCGGCGCCAAAATGCTTTGCGTTCACCCCGAACGCATGTGTGCCTACTTTGGAGGCCATTTTCTGCCATCCGGCATCGCCAACAATAGCCGCACGGGTCAATTGCCTGACATGCGCACTGGCCAACGCGAAGTGATCGCGCAGCGCGCCCAAGCCTTGCCAGCCGTCAAATTCCCGCAGATCGATCACCAGGCCAAACTGGCTTTTGCCTGCCAGTAGATTGTCGAGATCTTCGGATTTGCCTTCGTAGATCTCGCTGTCGAGTTTGCCCATAAGGCGCACGCAGACGGTGCTGTCATCCACCGCGTCAATCTGAATAGACCCAAGGCTTTCGCGCAGCTAGCGGCGGGCGTCGTCAGCTTCTGAAAGGCCAAACAGCGCCACGGGGCAGGGCATCAGCACGCCAAACATCGAGATCAGTCGCTTCATCGTGCTGTCGTCCGTCGCAATGGCACAGCGGTCAAACCCGCGCCAGTGTTTGAACCCCATACGGCTGTCCTGCCACAGGGCGCCGGCGGTGAAATCTCCCGGTCCACCATCCAGGATCACCAGAAGGCGAATGTTCTCCGCCTGTTCAATGGCCCGGTCAATCGCGGGCGTCAGCACGTCGGTATAGTCGCTTTCGGTAATGGGCGCGGTCATGCGGACTTCCAAAAATTCCGGTCCGCCTGCTTCAGTCACTTCAATCATGTCGTCACCTTAAAAAACAAACTGCACCGCCATGGTGGCACAGCCCCAAAGGTCTGCCCAACAAAAGTTTGAGTATTTTGCTCGGATTGCGAGCAAGCGGAAAAAGCCTAAGCTTGAAAATGGCTTAACTTGTTCACAAAAATGTGTGTCTACCTTGCTTTTGCAATCCGCTTGGGGTGACACTGTTTCCATGCACCCGCGCGCGACGTCGCGGATTGAGGAACAGGGGAAATGTCATGAGACATATGTTAAGCGCGGCCGCTCTGGCCGCTGTTTGTGCTGCACCTGTTGCAGCCGAAGAGTTTAAGTGGGCGGGCACCACAGACCCGCAAACCATGGACCCGCACGCGGTGAACTCTGCACCGGTTCTGGGCTTTCTGAACAACGTGTATGAAGGCCTCGTGCGTCGCGGCAAAGACATGTCGATTGAGCCTGCGCTGGCGACCAGCTGGGAGCCGATTGGCGACGGCGAGGGCTGGCGCTTCCATCTGCGCGAAGGCGTGACCTTCCATGATGGCAGCACTTTTGACGCCGAAGACGTTCTGTTCTCTTATGAGCGTACGTCCAACGAAGTGTCTGACACCCGCAGCTGGTTTGCGCCGGTGTCTGAGGTGAAGGTTGTCGACAGCAAGACCGTCGACATCATGACCTCCGCCCCCAACCCGATTTTCCCGGACAGCATTGCCAACTGGATGATCGTGGACAAAGGCTGGGCCGAAGCCAATAATGCCGCGCTGCCGGATAAGGAAAACGGTAACTACGCCACGCTGAACGCCAACGGCACCGGCGCCTTCATGGTGACCGAGCGCGAACCGGACCTGCGCACGCAGCTTAAGCCGTTTGACGGTTGGTGGGACGAGGCCACGCACAACATAACCGTGGCGGAGTTCACCCCGATCCAGAACTCGGCTACCGCCGTGGCCGCGCTGTTGTCCGGTGAAGTGGATATGATCAATCCGGTGCCGATCCAGGATGCTGAGCGTCTGCAAGGCCAGGATGGTGTGCAGGTCATTCAAGGCATCGAGGCGCGTGTGATCATGCTCGGCTTTGCCCAAGAGTCCGATGTGCTGAAATATGGCGCGGATGCAGGCAAGCCAAACCCGTTCCAAGACGCTCGTGTGCGGGAAGCCGTGTCCAAAGCGGTGAACGTGGACGCGATCCTGAAGACCATCATGCGCGGCAATGCTGAGCCAGCCAGCCAGTTGGTGAGCCCGGCGATGCGCGGCTACTCTGCTGCAAATATGGACCGTCCGACCTATGATCCGGAAGGCGCGAAAGCCCTTCTGGCAGAAGCGGGCTATGCCGATGGCTTTGCCTTTGGCTTGAAGTGTCCAAACAACCGCTATCTGAACGACGAAGCGGTCTGTCAGGCGGTCACGTCTATGTTGGCAAAAGTCGGCATCAACGCCGAACTGGACGCCATGCCGGTCTCCAACTACTGGCCAGAGCTGCGCGCGGATAACTTCGATATGTATCTGCTGGGCTGGTCCCCGGGCACCTTTGACGCGGAGCACCCAATCCGCTTCCTCGCGCACACCCCGAATTCCGAGAAGAAACTCGGTAGCTGGAACTTTGGCGGCTACTCCAACGCCAAAATCGACGAGATGCTGCCGATGATCCAATCGGAGATCGACGACGGCAAACGCCAGATGATGCTCGACGAATCCGCAGCGATTCTTCAGGCGGAAACCGCCTATGTGCCGATGTACGTACAACCTCTGGTATGGGGCGCGCGTGACAACGTCTCTCTGACACAGCGCCCGGATAATTTCTTTATTCTGCGCTGGGTGAACGTGCAATAAAACTGCCTAAAAATGAGGCGGCGGGCAATCTTCGCCGCCTCACGCGCTGCACTTGACCTGCGCCCTTTGAGAGCGCAAGGCTCGCGCCAATAAAAAAACAAAGGGACGCAGTGATGCTGACGTATGTCTTAAAAAGAGTACTACAGTCCGCATTGGTTCTTCTGGTCGTAGGCTTAGTTGCCTTCAGCATGTTTCAATTCGTCGGGGATCCGATTGATAACATGTTGGGTCAGGAACGCACCGATGCAGACATTGCCCGTCTTCGGACGGAGCTTGGGTTGGATCAACCTTTCCCGGTGCAATACTACAAATTCCTCGAAAACGCGGTGCAAGGTGACTTTGGGGTCAGCTACCGTCAAGGCCGTCCAGTGGCGGAAATCCTTGTGGAGCGTGCGCCGGCGACGTTGGAGCTGGCGGCGGTCAGCGGCTTTCTGGCAATTTCCATCGGCATTGGCCTAGGGGTGTTCACTGCGATCCGCAAGGACGGCTTCCTCGCCAATGCGATCATGTCCATCTCGCTGATTGGGGTGTCTCTGCCGACCTTCCTGATTGGTATTCTGCTGATCTATCTGTTCTCGGTTGAACTGGGTTGGTTACCCGCCTTTGGCAGGGGGGATGTGGTGCACATCGGTTGGTGGAGCACAGGCCTACTGACCTCTACTGGGCTTAAGGCGATCATCCTGCCGGCGATCACCCTGGGTCTCTATCAAATGACCCTGATCATGCGTTTGGTGCGTTCGGAGATGCTGGAAGTCTTGCGTCAGGACTATGTGCGCTTTGCCCGGGCCCGTGGCTTGAAAGACCGCACGGTGAACTTCCGCCACGCGCTGAAAAACACGCTGGTACCCGTGATCACTGTGACCGGCCTGCAGCTTGGCTCGATCATCGCTTTTGCGATCATCACAGAGACTGTGTTCCAATGGCCGGGTGTCGGCCTGTTGTTCATCAACGCGGTTCAGTTTGTCGACATCCCGGTGATGGCGGCCTACCTGATGCTGATTTCGGTGATGTTTGTGGGGATCAACCTGATCGTTGACCTGCTCTATTTTGCGATCGATCCGCGCCTGCGCACGGACGGGAAGGGGGCACACTGATGTCTGATCAATCCGCAACCGCACCGCAGTCGCGTCTTGCCAAGGCGCTGGACAGCGATTTTGTCTACAGCTTCCGCCGCTCGCCTGTGGCCGTGGTGTCTTTCATCGTGGTGATGCTGCTGGTGCTGAGCGCCGTCTTTGCACCGCTGATCGCGCCCTATGATCCGTTTGATCCAGGTTCTCTGGACCTGATGAACGGCTTCACCGCGCCGATGGCGCCCAATGACTTCACCGGTGATGTCTTCTGGCTTGGCACAGATGACCAGGGCCGCGACGTGTTCTCCACCATTCTCTATGGGATGCGCGTGTCGCTCTTTGTTGGTCTGGCCGCTGTCAGCTTTGCCATGATCCTTGGCATCACGCTCGGCCTTGTGGCCGGCTACGTCGGCGGATGGGTGGAAACCCTGATTATGCGCGCCGCCGATGTGCAGCTGACCTTCCCCTCCATTCTGGTGGCCATGCTGATCTTCGGGATCGCCAAAGGTGTCATTCCGATCCAGCACCACGACCAAATGGCAATCTGGGTGCTGATCATCGCGATTGGCCTATCTGACTGGGTGCAATTCGCCCGTGTTGTGCGTGGCGCGACGCTGGTGGAGAAAGACAAAGAGTACGTGCAAGCCGCGCGTATGATGGGTCGTGGTCGTGGCATCATCATGCTGCGTCACATCCTGCCAAACGTGCTGTCGCCTGTTCTGGTGATTGCGACGATCTCTTTGGCGCTGGCCATCATCGCGGAGGCAACACTGTCCTTCCTCGGCGTGGGCGCACCGCCGACCCAACCGTCGCTGGGCACCTTGATCCGCATCGGGCAAGACTTCCTCTTCTCCGGTGAGTGGTGGATCATCCTGTTCCCATCCGTGACCCTTCTGGCGCTTGCGCTGTCTGTGAACCTGCTGGGCGACTGGCTGCGTGACGCATTGAACCCGAGGCTGCAGTGATGACCGAGAAACTTCTAGATATTGAGGGCCTCTCGGTCCACTTCCCGACCCGCCGCAAGCTGTTTGTCGCGGTGAACAAAGCCAACCTCACGGTTGAGCCGGGGGAAATCCATGGTCTTGTCGGCGAGTCCGGCGCAGGCAAATCCACCATCGGCGCCGCCGTGATGGGCTTGCTGGAGCGTCCCGGCCACATCGCTGAAGGCACGGTGAGCTTCAAGGGTGAGCACATCAACGGGCGCGATGCGGATGGCATGCGGGCGTTGCGGGGCGCGAAGATCTCCATGATCTTCCAGGACCCGCTAACCTCGCTGAACCCGCTTCTGACCGTTGGCCAGCAGTTGGTGGAAACCATCCAGTTCCACCTGAAACTGTCCGAGGCAGACAGCAAAAAGCGCGCGATTGAATTGCTGGATCGGGTGGGAATTCCCATGCCGGACGAGCGGATCAACCAATATCCACACCAGTTCTCTGGCGGCATGCGCCAGCGGGTGGTGATCGCGCTTGCGCTCTGCTCGGAACCGGATGTGATCATCGCGGACGAGCCCACCACCGCGCTCGACGTGTCGATACAGGCGCAGATTCTTGAGCTGATCAAGGAACTGGCGCGGGAACGTCAGACCGGCGTGGTCCTGATCACCCACGACATGGGTGTGATCGCGGACACCACCGACAAGGTGACAGTGATGTATCAGGGCGAGGTCGTGGAAAGCGGCACCACCGAGCAAGTTCTCGGCGCCCCGGCGCATGAGTATACCAAGTCGCTCATCGCCGCAGTGCCACGTCCGACGCTCAAGGTGCATCGCTTCCCGCAACTGTCCTACGGTGGCCGTCAGATTGCGTTCCACATCGACGATTTGGCGCGCAACTGGGACCGTCCGGAGCCGACCAAATCAGGCACGTTGCTGAAGGTCGAGGGGCTCACCAAGACCTTCCTGCAAAGCGGGTCGATCATCCCGTCTCGTCGCAAATACTTCACCGCCGTGGACAAGGTCAGCTTTGACATCCGCGAAGGTGAGGTCTTTGGCATCGTGGGGGAAAGTGGCTCGGGTAAGTCGACCGTGGCCCGCATGATTGCGACGCTCTATCAGACCAACGGTGGCAAGATCTTCTTTGATGAAGGCGAGATCACGCAGCTCAAGACCGCCAAGGACTTGGAAAGCTACCGCCGTCAGATCCAGATGATTTTCCAGGACCCGTTCTCCAGCCTCAACCCGCGCATGCGTGTGGATGAGATCATCGCGGAGCCAGTGAAACATCACAAATTGCTGGAAGGCGCCGCCATTCAGCACCGTGTGGACGAGCTTCTGGAACGTGTGGGCCTTGGCTCTGAAGCGGGCCGAAAATACCCGCATGAGTTCTCCGGTGGTCAACGCCAGCGGATTTCGATTGCGCGTGCATTGGCAACACAGCCGCGCTTCCTGATCTGTGACGAGCCCACTTCGGCGCTCGACGTGTCCATTCAGGCGCAGATTCTGAACATCCTTAAGGATCTTCAGGAACATCTGGGCCTGACCATGCTGTTCATCAGCCACGACCTGCCGGTGGTACGCCAGATGTGCGACCGTGTCGGCGTGATGCGCCAGGGGCAGATGGTGGAGCTGGCGGACACCGAAACCCTGTTTGCTGCGCCGAAAGAGACCTACACGCGGGAGCTTTTGAGCTTGATGCCCAAGCTCGAAGGGCTGTCGACTGAAGGTCTTCAGGACGAGATCATCTAAAACCAGAAAACGCCGCTCTTCGGAGCGGCGTTTTTCATTTTCAGGGTGCGACCAAGCGGATGCTGGTATCACTGTGTGTCTGCTGGCAAAGTGCGGAAGACATCCAAGGAACCGTATTATGACCGAGCCCACCGCAACCGCCTTTCCAGAGCAACGCGAAGGCGAGGACCGTCTGTCCTTTGATCCACTAGCACGCGTGGATGCGGAGCTGCGCTTTATTGGCCGGATTGAAACCCCGTGGCAGCGCGGCGATTGTCCCAAGAACGTGACACGTGCGCGGGAAACCGGTCAGGGCGCACGGGTTGTGCTGGAACCAGGGTTCGTTCAGGGGCTGACAGGCCTGGAGGTTGGGCAGGGGATTTTGCTGTTTTACTGGATGCATCAGGCACGGCGCGATCTGATCACCCAGCGGCCCCGCCATCGCGACACGGCAAGCGGCACCTTTGCGCTGCGCTCACCTAACCGCGTGAACCCGATTTCACTGGCGGCGGTACGCATCACGTCGCTGGATTTGGAAGCTGGCGTCATTGGTATTGACGCCATCGACTGTTTTGACGGTACGCCGCTTCTAGACATCAAACCCAGTGCGCCTGCCGTGGATGTGCCGCCAGAACTCTAAAGACTAGCGCGCAAAAATCCGGGGACGAGTCGGCGCGGTGTGCGGCCAGATCCGGCGGTTCTTGTTGCAGGATGGCTTGGGCTCCACGGCGAAGTCCACGTCGCCACAGGCGGCCACAATGAACGCGCCCGTACGATTCGCCCAACGCGCTGGAGGGCGCGCGTCTTGCGTTTGGCTGCGTGGTAGTACCCAGACTGACAAATGTGTTTTTGTCATAGTTCCCATTCCCTTACGAACCGCGCCCTGAAGAGAGAATCAGAGAGGGCAGGCGCGGGGCTTACAACACAGGGAAACCGTAGAGCGATTTGGTTAATGAAGAGTCAGTGGTTAAGCGATGGTTCGCGAAAGTCGGAATCTGGAAATTTTTTCGGTCAGTTTTGGCGGGCAAGGCGATTGGACTTGCCGATAGCAAAGCGGTGCTGATAACGCAGTCTGGCTATGATGTTCACCACACCTACATATGCTTCAGGGGGCCGCCCTGATATGCGCACAGCCCCAAGCGGTTTGGGGTTTTTGCTATGAAGCTGGACCAACGGGACATCGACATCCTCGCCGTACTAACGCGGGAAGGCCGCATCACCAAAGCGGCGCTGGCAGAGAAAATTGGCCTCTCGCCCACCCCCTGTTGGGATCGTCTGAAGAAGCTGGAAAAGGCGGGTTTGATCGAAGGCTACGGCGCGCGCATCAACCTCAAGAAGCTTGCGCCCAACGTCACTGTGTTTGTCTCTGCCGAGATCGCCGACCACACCGCCGCCAGCTTCCGGGCTTTTGAGGCCGCGATGCAGCGCTACGACGAGGTTGTGGCCTGTTGGGCGCTTGGCGGTGGGTTCGACTATCTGCTGCAAATTGTGACCAGCGACATCGACGCTTATCAGCGTCTGATTGATGAAATGCTGGACGCGCGCTGTCCTTCACCGGCTCCACCGAGGTCGGCAAGCTGCTCTATCGCCAGTCTGCCAGCACAGTAAAGCGCTTGGTCATGGAGCTGGGCGGCCACGCGCCGGTGATTGTCTTCAAGGGCGCGGATCTGGACGTGGCGGTTGAAGAAACCATCAAGGCCAAATTTGCCACCTCGGGTCAGGACTGCCTCGGCGCCAACCGCATTTTTGTGGAACGCGACATCTACCCGGCTTTCTGTGAGAAGTTTGTCGCCGCGACCAAGGCGTTGAGCGTTGGGGTTGGGATGGACGATCCCGACATCGGCCCGCTGATGAACGAGAAAGCGGTGCAGAAGCAGGAAGAGCACGTTGCGGATGCCCTGGCCAAAGGCGCAACGCTGGCCTGTGGCGGCAAGCGTCATGCGCTGGGCACGCTGTTCTTTGAGCCCACTGTGCTGACCGATGTGCCGGCAGATGCACAGATCATGTCGGAAGAAACCTTTGGTCCGGTTGCGCCAATCACGCCCTTTGACAGCGAGGGCGAAGTCGTCGCGGCGGCCAATGACACAGAATATGGTTTGGTGGCCTACGTGCACAGTCACGATCCACGCCGCATCTACCGCCTCAGCCGTGCGCTGCAATACGGCATGGTGGCGGTGAACCGCACCAAGGTCACCGGCGCTCCGATTCCTTTTGGCGGCGCCAAACAGTCCGGTCTGGGTCGTGAGGGCGCCCGTCTGGGCATGGAAGAGTTCACCGAGATCAAATACGTCTGCCGCGACTGGGGCTAAGTGTCCCCAGGTCAGACTTTCCGGCGCGCGCATCCCCACGGATGGGCGCGCTTTTTTTTGCGATGCCATGCAGAAAGGCGTGGCACACGACACGAAAACGCACAGGCGGTTTGGCGGTGAGGTTCATGGTAGTGGAGGATAAAAGTGGCATCCCGTAGGGGAATCGAACCCCTCTTTCCAGGTTGAAAACCTGGCGTCCTAACCGATAGACGAACGGGACGCTCTTTTATGGGCGCGTCAGAGACCAAGTCCCTTTACCCCGCTTATGGCATCCCGTAGGGGAATCGAACCCCTCTTTCCAGGTTGAAAACCTGGCGTCCTAACCGATAGACGAACGGGACGCGCTTAAGCGTGAGGCGTATCTAGTGAAACCATGGGGTGGGTGCAAGTGGAAATTTGCGCGACTTCCGGAAAATTTTTGCGACGACGGCGGGGGCGTTGCCCCCACCACAGCAGGGCTGCGAGTCCCCCAGGATATTGAGGGCGAAAGGAAGCTTTGGCTAGGCGCGGGCGGCGTCTTCAAGCCGCAGTTGCACCGACTGACGCCCACCCCAGGTGTTGATTTCCAGCCGTCCGGCGAGGTGGAATCGCGCGCCGCCATGCGATTCGAGCGCAGACCCCAGCGGCGTGTCATAGGCGCCAAAGGCAATCGCATCGATGCGTGTACCAAAGCCGTCGCCAAAGGTCAGTTTCAGGTGGCTGTCGCCCACACGTTTGGTAAAGCGGATCTCCACATCCGGGAAGGCAAAACGCGGCGCTGCCGCTCCCGCACCAAAGGGCCCGGCCTTGTCGATGTCGTTGATCAGGTCGACCGTGGCCCCTGTGGGCATCAGCAAGCTGTCGAGTTTGAGGTCTGCGGGCCCGGCGTCGCCTGCGCCTTGTTTGGCCAGCAGTTCAGACAGGCGTTCCATGGCCGGTTCCAATTGATTCTGCGCCACGCTGAGGCCAGCTGCCATCTTGTGTCCGCCGCCTTTGATCAACAGACCTTCGGCGGCCAGTTTCTGAATGCTGGCGCCAAGGTCCACGCCCGAAATCGACCTGCCAGAGCCTTTGCCTTCGCCAACCTCAAGGCCAATCACCACCGCAGGCCGGTTGGTGGCTTCCTTCAATCTCGAAGCGACAATGCCCACCACGCCGGGGTGCCAGCCTTCGCCTGCGGCCCAGACCAACGGCGCGTCCAATCCACGCTCCTCGGCCTGCGCCATGGCGGCTGCGCGCACCGACGCCTCGATATCGCGGCGCTCGGTATTGAGCTCGTCCAGACGCGCGGCCAAAGCCTCCGCCTCGGCCGGGTCATTGGTCGACAACAGGCGCGCGCCCAGATCGGCTTGTCCAATTCGCCCGCCTGCGTTCACCCGTGGTCCTAGCAGGAAGCCGAGGTGGTAACTGTTGGGTGCAGAATCCATGCGGCTGACATCTGACAAGGCAACGACACCGGGACGGTCCCGCCGTGCCATCACTTTTAACCCCTGCCGCACCAAGGCGCGGTTCACGCCAATGAGCGGCGCCACATCGGCCACTGTGCCAAGCGCCACCAGATCCAGCATCGCCATCAGGTCCGGCCCCCGCGTTCCGTCCGCTTCGCGCATCTGCCGGTTGGCTTCTACCAACATCAGGAACACGACGGAGGCCGCACAGAGATGCGCCAGGTCGCCGCTTTCATCCTGTCGGTTGGGGTTCACCACCGCCACACAGTCCGGCAGGGTCTCCCCACCTAGGTGGTGATCCAGCACCACCACGTCTGCGCCTTTGGCCGCTGCAATGGGGCCGTGGCTTAGGGTGCCACAATCGACACAGATGATCAGGTCATGTGCCTGCGCAAGATCGGCCATCGCAGCCTCATTGGGGCCATAGCCTTCGTCGATCCGGTCCGGCACATAAAGCGTGGCTTGCAAGTTCATCTGGCGCAGCCATGTAATCAGCAAGGCAGCGGAGGTACCGCCGTCCACGTCATAGTCTGCAAAAACCGCGATGCGCTGGCGGGATTTCACGGCCTGCAAGAACCGCCCCGCGGCCACTTCCATGTCTTTGATGCTGCGCGGGTCCGGCAGCAGATCGACCAGCTTGGGCTCCAGAAAGCTCTCGGCCTCGCCAGCACTCACGCCACGTCGTGCCAGAACGGCACAGAGGGCAGGGGGCAAAGCCGTGTCTTGCGCCAATTGCTCCGCCGCGCGGGTGGTTTCCACATCCGGCCCCACCCAGCGCCGTCCGGTCAAGCTTTCGGAAACACCAAGGAAATCAGTCATGTCAGGGCCTTCGTCTTATGAAAAGGCCCGCCAAAGAGGCGGGCCATCTGGGCGCATGGCCCAATCAAACAAGAATGTTTGCGGGGATCAAGAGGTCTGATCCACTGGTGCGCGGTAGGTCATACGCCGAACAGAACCGGATTTGGAACGCATCAGCAGGGTTTCTGTCTCAATCCACCCCGGGGTGCGCTTGATCCGAGGCAACAGAGAGCCGCCGGTCACGCCGGTGGCGGCAAAGATCACATCCTGGGTGACCATCTCGTCGCGGGAGTAGATGCGGTCCAGATCGGTGATGCCGGTCTTGGCGGCACGCGCGCGCTCGTCATCGTTGCGGAACACCAGACGGCCCCACATCTGACCGCCCATGCACTTCAGTGCTGCGGCCGCCAGAACACCTTCTGGTGCGCCACCGCGGCCCATATACATGTCGATGCCGGTTTCTTCGGCTTCGGCACAGTGCATCACACCGGCCACGTCACCATCGGTGATCAGACGGATGGAGGCGCCGGTGGCGCGCACTTCTGCAATCACGTCTTCGTGGCGCGGGCGCTCCAGAATACAGACGGTGATGTCAGAGGTTTCACAACCTTTGGCTTTGGCCAGTGCTTCCACCCGCTCTTTCGGGCTCATGTCCAGCGAGACAACGTTTTCCGGGTAGCCCGGACCGATGGCCAGCTTGTCCATGTAGGTGTCAGGCGCATGCAGCATGGAGCCGCGTGGACCCATGGCAATCACGGTCAGCGCGTTTGGCATGTCTTTGGCGGTCAGCGTGGTGCCCTCCAGCGGGTCCAGTGCAATGTCCACACCCGGGCCGTTGCCGTTGCCAACTTCTTCGCCAATGTACAGCATCGGGGCTTCGTCACGCTCGCCTTCGCCGATGACAACGACACCTGCGATGTCCAAAAGGTTGAGCTGCTCGCGCATCGCATTTACGGCGGCCTGGTCAGCAGCCTTTTCGTCCCCGTTGCCAATCAAGGCAGCGGACGCAATGGCAGCCTGTTCCGCAACGCGGGCGAGGCCAAGGGACAACATGCGATCGTGAAATTCCGGCTTCAGCGACATGAAATAAATCCTTTTGAACACGTTTAAGACCGCAATAGCGCAGCCCTATGCCCGGCGCAACCTGAGCCCGCCGGGGATTGGTCTCAAAACGGAGATCAGACAAAAATGGTCACATCATCCATGACAAACAGGTCGCCGGACAGCGGTAGCGGCAACGGCGTGCCGCCAGCGGTGGTGAAGACCACACGATCCACCGCATCAAAGATGGCATCGTCAAACTCCAGCAAGGTTGGGCCGGTGGTGGAGAGCGTGAAGGTCTCAGACCCGAGGCTTGTGAAAACCTCGACGTTTTCAAACACGCCGGGACTGGTTTCGATGAACTGGAAGGACTGATCAAAGGCTTCCACGGTCAATTGCATGCCTTCGTTGAATGCCGAAGTGACCTGCGCGCTCTCAAAATCGAAGGTGTCGACAAAATCGCCGTTCAAAGTCACGCCACCCGTGCCGCCCACCACCATCACGCCGCTTGTGGCGCCGTTGGCCACGCCGGTGTCAAGCTGCCCGCCGCCGCGGCCGCCGCCCAACTCACCAAACAAGGTGGTGTCAATCGTGGCCCAGCCCGCCGACCAGAGCACGCCGCCCGCCGTGCCTTCAAACGAGGCCGCGTGGGGTTGGCCCTCAAACGACAGGGTTGAAGAGACCGGCGCCGGTGGCTCTCCGCCGTCGCCGCCATCGCCCGGGTCAGGTTCCGCGTCATCCGCACCATTGATGGTGATGGAGAGTGTGGTGGTGGCCCGCGCACCGCTTGGATCGGTCACCGCCACATTGAAGGTGTCTGTCCGCACATCTCCAGTGTTCAGGCCCTGTACCAATTCGCTGTCGTTGTTCAGCGCATAGCTCCAGCTGCCATCTGGGTTCACGGTCAATGTGCCAAAGCCGCTGGTGTCGCTGCCCAAAACCGTAAAGCTCAGCGTGTCGTTAGTATCGATGTCTGTCAGTTCAATGAGGCCCCGTGCAATGAGCCCACCGTCCTCGGTCACGTCTGAGACATTAAACACGGTGCTATTGATCACCGGGGCATCGTTGCTGCCAGTCACATCAATCGAGATGGTTTCCGTGTCAAAGCCGCCGTTGCCGTCGCTGACCTGAACATCAAAGGTTTCCACAACGGTTTGTCCGGCGGCTAAGGCTTGCACCGCTGCGGAACTGTTGTCGAGCACATAGCTCCAGGTGCCGGTATTGGGATCCAGCGCAAGCGTGCCGTAGGTGCCGGTGGCACTGCCGACGACGCTGAAACTCAGCGTGTCGTTCTTGTCGATATCACTGGCCACCACCGCGCCAGAGGCGGTTTGCACGGCGCCGTCTTCGGTGACGGTGTCATTGTCATAGGTGATTGCACTTATCACGGGCGCGTCGTTGCTGCCGTAGATTGTCACCGAAACGTTGGCCGTGTCGGTGCCGCCATTGCCATCAGAAACCTGCACCACAATGGTGTCCACCAGGCTGTCACCTACGCTCAACTCCTGCACCGCAAGGGAAGCATTGTCCAAGGCGTAGGTCCAGGCGCCTGTATCGGGATGAATGGCAAAAGTGCCATAGGTGCCGGTCCCGCCTGAGAAGGTCAGCAGGTCGTTCACGTCGGGGTCCACGGCAGAGACCACACCATTGGCGGCAAGCACGCTGTCTTCCTGCAGGTCTCCTACCTCGTTGGTCACGCCGGTGATGCTGGGCGCGTCGTTCACCCCGGTCACCGTGACATCCAGCGTCTGTGTGGTGAGGTTGCCCTGACCGTCATCAATTACAATGGTTATGGTTGCGGTTTCATAATCGCCGACCGAAAGGTAATTGAAGGCTGTGGTCGGATCAAAGCTGTAGCTGAAGCTGGCACCAACCCCCATGCCCCGCGCCAAGGCGCTGCTGCCGATCAGGCTCAGGCTCCCTTGGGAGGTGGAGATGCTCGCAACAGTGACCGTGCCGCCGTCAAAATCATAGGCGTCCAAAGCAATCACCACCGGTGTGTCTTCGTCCGTGGTGGCGTCCTCCCCCAGAACCAGTGCGGCATTAGCGCCGCGTAATTTGAAGGTGTAGTCGTTAAATTGCAAAAGCTCGACACCGCGCAGGGTATCAATGGCGGTGTTGCCATCGGAGTGGTCGATGTCTTTGACGTAGAACTTGCGGAACCACCCCTGTTCCCAGCTGTAGCCAAATACAGAGCCCTCATAGACGGCTGTGTCGCGGCCACGCCCACCAAAAATCTGGTCATAGCCTTCACCGCCGGACATGGTGTCATTGCCGCGACCGCCAAAGATCTTATCGTTGCCGCGGCCGCCAGAAATGTCGTCGCGGCCCCAGCCGCCAAACAGCAGATCGCTACGGTTGCCGCCGATTATCGTGTCATTGCCACCGCGGCCGAAGATTTTTCCAGGCAGGCCGTTGCCTTCTAGGGACAAGACATCCCCTTTCTGCGTGCCAACCACAATCGGCTTCAGGAACCAATCGAGCCATGAGTTAAACCTAGGCATGGTGTTCTCCCCCAAACAAATTTTCTTAGACAAAAAAGGCCTGACATCCGCAAAGCGCCGCGACCGGGACGTGTAATTCGCTGCGGCAGATCACACACTTAAAAACGAAGTGCCGCACAACCGTCGCACAACGAGAATCGCCAACCCACTACCACTCTAAGGAGCGTATCGTGGATTGGCGTTCATTCAAAATTTACTATATTTGAGCGTGTCGCGCTCAGATGCGGATCACACCGCCTCGATGCGCAGCGCCACAGGGTCGGCGGCCATCACGCCGGTTTCGCGCATCGCCACCACGGCTGCATCCAGCGCCGCACGCTGGGTTTTGTGGGTCACGATCAACACCGGAGCATGGGCATCGTTATGGCGGGTCTGGCGCATGCGGTCGATGCTGATGCCATTGTCCCCCAAGGCGGTGGCGATCTTGGCCATGGCACCCGGACGGTCCTCAAGAGTGAGACGCAGGTAATAGGGCGCAGGGGAGTTGGACTGCGCCGATTTGGCCGTGGTCAGCATCTCTGCTGGCACACCAAAGGTCGACAGACGGAAGCCGCGTGCGATGTCACAAACGTCGCCCATCACGGCGCTGGCGGTTGGACCTTCGCCCGCACCGGGGCCACGTAGCACAACCTGCTCCACGGCATCGCCTTCGATCACCACCATATTGGTGCCGCCCTGAAGCTGGCCTAATGGGCTGTCTGCTGGCACCAGACAAGGCGACATGCGCTGTTCCAGTCCGCGGCCGGTCATCTGGGTCACCCCCAGCAGCTTGATCTTGAAGCCCAGTTCCGCCGCTTGGTTGATGTCTTCAATCGAAATGCGCTGAATGCCTTCCAGCTCCACACCGTCAAAATCCACCTTGGTGCCAAAGGCGATGGAGGACAGCAGGGACAGCTTGTGACCGGCATCGATGCCGCCCACGTCGAGATTTGGATCGGCCTCAAGATAGCCCAGCGCATCGGCTTCGGCAAAAACTTCATCATAGGGCAGGCCCGCATCCTGCATCCGGGTCAGGATGTAGTTGCAGGTGCCGTTCATCACGCCCATGACGCGGGTGATGTCATTGCCGGCCAGACCTTCGGTCAGCGCTTTGATCACCGGAATGCCACCAGCCACAGCCGCTTCAAACCGGATCACCGCGCTCTTGGCTTCGGCGGTCTCTGCCAGGGCTTGGCCGTGGTGCGCCAGTAGCGCCTTGTTGGCGGTGACAACGTCTTTGCCCAGCGCCAGCGCGGCTTCAATGGCATCTTTGGCTGGACCGTCTTCGCCGCCCATCAGCTCGACAAACACGTCCACATCGTCGCGTTTCGCCAACGCGACTGGATCGTCTGCCCAGGCATAGCCCGCCAGCGACACGCCGCGGTCTTTGTCTTTGGAGCGGGCGCTTACGGCGCTGATCTCAATCGGACGACCTGTGCGTGCGGCCAAAACGTTGGCTTTCTGGCGGATGATTTTCACAACGCCCACGCCCACGGTGCCCAAACCGGCAATCCCAAGGCGAAGCGGAGTAGGCTGGGAAGTGGTCATGTTGGGCTACCTCTTAGCAGGAGAGTTGAATATGTCGCTATGCCGTTTAGCCGCTCTTTACGTGCTGTGCAACGCGCGGTGTGATTGGCCAGGATCTAAAGATTCTTGGCGCGGTTTTGAAGCCGCGCGCCACGGGCTTCCAGCTCGGCCTCACTATTTTCCGTCAACCGACCTTTGGGCGCTTTTGGCAGCGCATATTGCGGCAAGATGTCGGGGTAGGGCGCGGCTTCCAAAGCCGGATCGCTGGTGGCCGCCATATCAGGTGTCTCTCCGCAGGCCGTCACCATCACGAGAGGAAGAGCAGCAAAAACAAAGGCGCGCATAGGAAGCATGGCTTGGTCCGAAACTAGGTCAATGCTTTATGACCTATGGCCGCGGCGACACACAAGTCATGATGAAGATAACAGAAGGCTGTAGAGCCGCTTTTAAACGAACGCATGTTCAGATAATTATGCCCCATGGCACGAACTCTAGGCTCTCATTCCGGCATCACCGGCCCGCGCGTCCGCGATGCGGCGCTCAAGCTCTTTGCCCAACACGGCTACGCCGCCGTTTCCATGCGCCAGATCGCACGGGAAGTGGGGGTACAAGCCGGAGCGCTGTATAACTACACGCCGGACAAGCAGAGCCTGCTGTTTGATTTGATGCAGACCCACATGACGGAGCTGCTGGCCGCACGAGAAGAACTTCCAGACGGGGCCACTCCAACCGAGGCGTTGGAGAATTTCACCCGCCTGCACCTGCGGTTTCACTCTGAACGGCCTGATGAAGTTTTCATCGCCTATATGGAACTGCGCAACCTGACGCCGGAAAACTTCGCTCAAATCGAAGAACTGCGCCGGTCTTATGAGGACGGGTTGGAAGCCATTTTGCGCGCGGGCATCGCAAGCGGCGACTTTGAAGTCAGCGATCCCAAGATTGCCACCATGGCGGTGATTGCCATGTTGACCGGGGTCAACACCTGGTTCCGCGAGGGCGGACGACTGTCTCTCGCAGAGGTGGAGCAGATTTACTGGGACATGGTGCGCAAGGCGGTGGGCGTTTAGATCGCCACCTCGGCGCGGTCTCGCGCTGTGCCGCGCCACAAAAGCCCCGCCACGACTAGCCGAAGCCCGCATGGCACGGCGGCAAAGAACAGCAGCAGGACGCCCATGGTTTCCGGCGCGTTGCCGGCGTCGCGGTCAAACCCGGCCCAGCCCAACACCGGAAACGCCACCCCCATCAGCGCGACAAAGGCCATTTTTGAGGCCACATTCTTGAGCGCCAGATAACTCGCCGCCTGTGAATGCCCCTGTCGCTGTTCTTCCGCCGCGACAATGTCGGCCAGCAAAGACGTTGGCATCACGCCGTCACAGGTCATGCAGGCCCCAAGGCCAAAGCTGATCATCAGGACCAGAACCGTATTGCCTGCATCCACCAGATAGGCCGCCAACACCACCGGGCAGCACAGCACGATCGCGGCGATCCAGCTTTGCCGTTTGCCAATCTTTTTGGACAGGATCACCCAGACGGGCACAAACAGGGCAGTTGCCAGCAGCAGCGCCAGAAACATCGGCCCCACCAGATCCGGCGCTTGCAGCACATAGGTGGCAAACAGCACAAACAGGCCCACGGTCATGGCATTGGCCGCCTGCACCGCAAAAAACGCCAGCATCAACCCGCGAAACGCGCGGTTTTTCATGCAGTCCAACCAGGTCCTCCAGGGGGTGGGCCGCGCCTCTGCAGGTGGCCGGGGCTGACGCGGTGTCCGCCACCAAAACAGCGCCAAAGCGATTGGCATCATCCCAACAAAGATCACGCCTGTCATCTGCAACGACATCCCCATCTGTCCGGCAAACACCGCAGAGGCCGCCGAGGCCAGTACCGCGCCGATAATCTGGAAGATGCCTTTTGTGTCAGCAATCACAGAGCGCTCATGCGTATTGGGGGAAATCTCCAACCCAATGCTGGAGTAGGGTACATCAAAGAAGGTCAGGAACAGCAGATAGCCGGAGGCGACGCAAAACAGATAGAGCGCGCCCACCCCGTCTGGCGGGGACAGCAGCAGCCAGACAAAGAGCAGTAATCCGGGAAAGCCTACCATCATCCAGGGCACACGTGGCCCCCAACGGCTCTGGGTGCGGTCGCTCAAGGCTCCGACCAGCGGATCGGTCACGATGTCAAAGGCCCGTCCAAACAGAAACACCGCGCCCACCGTGGCCAGTCCCACGCCCAGATCAACCGCATAAAATGTCGGGACAAAGCTGACGACGGCAAAGTTCACCATCGCCAAAGGCGCCGTCAGCAGGCTGAAACAGATCAACTGCCAGCCGGTCATCACCCGGGGTGACGTTTCCATAGTTCCCCCTCCGATTTCCTCCATTTTGCACAACCTTAGTACGCAACGTGCGGCTGTGGAGATGATTCTTCGTAGGGGGCAGAGGGCCGGCGGCCAGAGGGCTTCCCCCGGCCGCCGACGTGGTTAATGCGCCGGTTTGATAAACGTGCCATTGCGCAGTTCCGCAAAGGCCTGTTGCAGCTCTGCCTGCGTGTTCATCACAATCGGCCCGTGCCAGGCCACCGGCTCCTGAATCGGCTGACCGGAAATCAACAGAAAGCGCACGCCTTCTTCCCCGGCTTGCACCGTGACCTCGTCGCCATTGCCAAAGCGAATGAGCGTGCGGTCCCCGCTCATGTCGCGGATGTTCAACTCCTCGCCTGCCACCTCTTTCTCAAGCAGGATGCCGGTTGGCTGGCTGGCATCGGCAAAGGCGGCATCGCCCTCAAACACATAGGCAAAGGCACGACGCCGCGTGTCGATGGGGAAGGTCTTTTTCACCCCCGCCGGCACGGTCACATCCAGAAACATCGGATCGGCGGCAATGCCATCCACCGGCCCGGTTTTGCCCCAGAAGCTGCCAATGACAATCCGCACCTTTGTGCCGTCATCATCAATGATTTCCGGGATCTCCTTGGCTTCCACGTCCTGATAACGCGGGTCCGTCATTTTCAGATCACGCGGCAGGTTGGCCCAAAGCTGAAACCCGTGGTTCACTCCATTGGCGTCGGCTGTCGGCATCTCCTGATGCAAAATCCCGCTGCCTGCCGTCATCCATTGCACATCGCCGGACTTCAGGTTGCCGGTGTTGCCAAGGCTGTCCTGATGTTCCACTGCGCCATCAATGACGTAGGTGATGGTCTCGATCCCGCGATGGGGATGCCAGGGGAAGCCCTTCTCATACATCCGGGGATCATCGTTGCGGAAGTGATCCATCATCAGAAACGGATCAAGCTCCTTTGGGTCCTGAAACCCAAACACCCGATGCAAATGCACGCCTGCGCCTTCCATTGCGGCAATGGCCTTGCGTGTCTCCAAAACTGGTCTGATCGACATGGCATGTCTCCTTTCACGATCCAAGATAGGGCAGCGCCCGCGTCCCAACCATTGGCGGCCTCGCAACATCTTTGTGCACATCTGCACAGAACCACGGGGCATGCGACCAAAGTGGCAGATCTCGCGACGTGACGGCATTCCAAACGCAGGCTTTTGAAATCCCAGAACTTGCGCGTAACGTACTCAGGCGAACAGACACTCATTGGCAGGGGAGGGCCAAATGCAAGGGGCCATGATGATGCGTCCGCTAAAGATTGCGGACATTCTAAGCTACGCGGCAGAGATCCACTCGGAAGGGGAGGTGGTTTCGGTCCGCACCGAAGGCGACATTCACCGCCAGACCTATGCTCAAACCGCCAAACGCGTCGCGCAACTGGCGCATGGGCTCACCGCGCAGGGGCTGAAACTGGGCGATCGCATCGCCACGCTGGCGTGGAACGGCTATCGCCATTTGGAGCTCTACTATGCCATCTCTGGCGCAGGCGGCGTGTGCCACACCATCAACCCGCGCCTGTCGGCCGAGCAGATGACCTATATCGTCAACCACGCCAACGACACGATGCTCTTTGTGGACCTGACCTTTGTGCCGATCGTCGACGCGCTGCGCGACCAGTGGCCGGACGGTCTCAAGGTCGTGGTAATGACCGACCGCGCGCACATGCCTGAGGGCGACTACCTCTGCTACGAAGAGCTGCTAGAGGGGCAGCCGGAGCATTTTGACTGGCCCGATCTGCCCGAGGACACCGCCGCAGGCCTTTGTTACACCTCCGGCACGACGGGCAATCCCAAAGGCACGCTCTACACCCACCGCTCCACCGTGCTGCACGCCATGATGGTGGGCCTCTCGCTGCCCGCAGCATTGCAACCGGGCAAACGTATCCTGCCCGTTGTCCCGCTGTTCCATGTGAACGCCTGGGGCCTGCCTTACGCGGCACCGCTCACAGGCGCGTCATTGATCTTCCCCGGCGGTGCTCTGGATGGCGCCAGCCTGTTCAAACTGATGGACAACGAAAAAGTCTATTCGGCCTGGGGTGTGCCCACCGTCTGGCTGGGCCTGCAAGGCGAGATCGCCAACCAAGGTCGCATGCCCGAAGGCTTGGGAGACATGGTGGTGGGTGGCTCCGCCGCCCCTGCGTCGATGATCCAGTACTTCGAGGAGGGCGGCGTGAACGTTTGCCACGCCTGGGGCATGACCGAAATGTCGCCCATCGGCACACAGGGCAATCTGCCAGATCATCTGGATAGCAAGCCGATGGCCGAGCGCATCGCCATCAAATCCAAACAGGGTCGCCGCGTCTTTGGCGTTGATCTAAAAATCGTGGATGAGGACGGCAACCGCCTGCCGCATGATGGCGAGGCCGCAGGCGAGCTCTACGTGCGCGGCAACGCCATTACCGCTGGCTATTTTGAAAACGAAGAGGCCAATGCCACCGCCTTTGATGCCGAAGGCTGGTTTGGCACCGGCGACGTTGCCACCATCGACGCAAACGGCTTTCTCACCATCACCGACCGGGCCAAAGACCTGATCAAGTCCGGCGGGGAATGGATTTCCTCGCTTGATCTGGAAAACACCGTCATGGCCCATCCCAAAGTGGCCAACTGCGCGGTGATCGCCGTGGCGCACCCCAAATGGGACGAACGACCGCTGCTGGTGGTGGTGCCGTCGCCGGAAGGTAAACCAGAGGCCAGCGAGTTGATGGACCTGTTGCTCGAGCATTTTGCCAAATGGCAGTTGCCGGATGATGTGGTGTTTGTGGACGAACTGCCACTCACCGCCACCGGCAAGGTCTCCAAGCTGACCTTGCGCAAACAGTTTGCCGACCACAAGCTGCCGGACATGGCCTAAACCTTGCGCAGCGATACTTTAAAAATCGCCGGCCACAGCTTCCATGTGGAGGTGGCCGGTGATCCCTCCGCGCCCGCGATCCTGATGCTGCACGGGTTTCCGGAATACTCCGGTGCGTTTTCTGAGCTGATTGCTGAGTTGGAAGAAGACTACTTCTGCATCGCCCCGGACCAACGCGGCTACGGCCAAAGCTGGCGCCCCTCTGAGGTAGAGCACTACGCCGCCTCCAAGCTGGTTGGCGACGCCGTCGCCGTTCTCGACCACTACAGCCCCGACGCCCCCGTTGCCGCTGTCCTAGGCCACGATTGGGGCGCAGCGGTGGCCTACGGCTTGGCCTTCCGCCATCCCGGCCGTCTGCAAAACCTGATCATCGCCAATGGCGTGCACCCGATCCCGTTTCAACGAGCCCTGGCCGCAGGCGGCGCCCAATCGGAAGCCAGCCAATACATCAACTGGCTGCGCGCAGATTGCTCGGAAAAGAAACTCGCCGCCAACAACCACGCCCGCATGATGGGTATCTTCTCCAAACATATGGACATGTCCTGGATGACGCCTGAGAAACTGGCTGCCTACCAAACGGCCTGGGGGAATGCCGATCACATCCGCGGCATGGTCAATTGGTACCGCGCCTCTTTCCTCAAGGTGGCCGCCCCCGGCGTGCCATTGCCTGAGGAAGAGCTTCCCAATTTACCGCCACACCTGCTGCGCGTCGCCATGCCCCATCTCCTGCTCTGGGGCGAGGACGACACCGCGCTCCTGCCGGAGTGCTATGCGGGGCTCGAAGACCACTGCGCCGATCTTACCCTGCAAACCGTCCCTGATGCCGACCACTGGCTTCTGCACCAAAGCCCGCCGAAATGGCCCGGCACATCCGCAAGTTCCTCACCCGCTAAGCCCATTCACAGTCCCCAAATATCCCCGCCGGAGGCAGTCAAGCCATCGAAGAGCCACGCCTTTCCGCAAAGGCACGCCCAAAGTGACGTCATGTTACTTTGCCAATCTCTTGCTTGAGTGGTCGCCACAGGCCCTTATCCTGCTCACCAACAACAGGAGTTTCTCATGTCTGGTGACAGCCACCTTCCAAAGGCGCTTCAAGGTCTGCGCATCCCCGCAGTTGCCTCGCCTTTGTTTATCATTTCCGTACCCGCACTGGTCATTGCCCAGTGTAAGGCAGGCATCATAGGCAGTTTCCCCGCGCTGAACGCACGCGAAGGCGAGGGCGAACACCCACTTCTGGACACCTGGCTCACGCACATCCGCGAAGAGCTGGACCGTCACAATCAGGAAAACCCGGACCGCCCCGCCGCGCCCTTCGCGGTGAACCAGATTGTGCACAGGTCAAATACACGGCTCGAGCGCGACATCGAGCTCTGTCACAAACACAAAGTCCCGATCTGGATCACCTCGCTGGGCGCACGCGTTGAGGTCAATCAGGCGGCGCATGATTGTGGCGGGATTGCCCTGCACGACATCATCAACAACAAGTTCGCCAAGAAGGCGATTGAGAAAGGTGCCGACGGTCTCATCGCTGTAGCCGCGGGCGCAGGAGGACACGCAGGCCCACAAAGTCCACTCGCGCTGATCAGCGAAATCCGCGAGTGGTTTGACGGGCCTTTGCTGCTGTCAGGCTCCATTGGCACCGGTGCATCGCTCTTGGCAGCACAAGCCATGGGCGCGGACCTCGGCTACATCGGCTCGCCCTTCATCGCCACCGAAGAGGCCAACGCCGTGCAGGGCTACAAAGACATGATTGTCGACAGTGGCGCTGAGGACATCGTCTATTCGTCCCTGTTTACCGGCGTATCTGGTAACTACCTCAAAGGCTCCGTGACCAACGCAGGCATGGACCCGGACAACCTGCCTGAGGGGGACGTGAAAACCATGGACTTTGGCGGCGACCGCGAAAAACCCAAAGCTTGGAAAACCATCTGGGGCTCCGGCCAAGGCATTGGCGCTGTGAAGGAAGTCACCAGGACTGCCGATCTGGTTGACCGGCTGGAGCGGGAATACATCGCTGCTTGGGATCGGCTTCAAGCCCGCATGTCATGAGCCAAATGTTCCACCTCATTCGCCATGCGCAAGCCAGTTTTGGGGCGGCCGACTATGACAACCTGTCAGACTTGGGCCATCGCCAATCCGCGGCGCTGGGCGCGGCGCTTAAGCGTCAAGGGGTGAGGCCGGATGCGGTGTTCATCGGCGCGCAAAAACGTCATCGCCAAACCTGGGAGGGTATCGAAAGTGCGCTGGACACTGGGCTTGAACCGATTGTCATTCCCGGATGGAACGAGTTTGATTTTGGCGGGCTTCTCGAAGCCCGCTACGCCAACCGCGATGACAAGCCGGCTGGACTACACGACGACCGCAAAACCCACTTCCGCATCCTGCGCGACACGGTGATCGAATGGCAGCGTGGGGAGATCGACACCCCACCGGAAAGCTTTGCCGCCTTCACCGACCGCGTGCGTGAAGCCCGTGCGATTGTCGCCGCGTCTGGCGCCAAAACATCCCTCGCCGTCAGTTCCGGCGGCGCCATCGGGCGCACCATTGCCGATGTTCTGGACGCGCCCGTCGAACAGATGATCCTGCTGCAATTGCAGGTCAAAAACTGTGCTGTGGCCCGGCTGGTCATGGCAAAAGGCCGCACATGGCTCAACGGATTTAACGAAACCCCGCACATTGACAGCAGCAACCAAGACGAGATGCTGACCTACAGCTAACATAGGCCGTGGCCGACCTCGGGAGAAAGCGAATGCGCCCTCCCGTGGGGGAGGGCGGGCGCGGCCGGTCCGCTTCGCACCCCGGCCAAATGGGAGGAAACGCCATGGACGCAACCACATTGGACACCGCCGCCGTTGCGCGTTGGCTGGCTGATAATCTCGACGGCTTTGAGGGCCCCATCACGGCCACCAAGTTTGACGTGGGCCAATCCAATCCCACCTTCCGACTCGACAGCCCGTCCGGCCAATACGTCCTGCGCCGCAAACCGCCGGGCGTGCTCTTGAAATCCGCGCATGCCGTAGACCGCGAGTTCCGCGTGCAAAAAGCGCTCGCCGACACCGACGTTCCCGTCGCCAAAATGCACTTGCTGTGTGAGGAGGACGACGTGATTGGCTCCGCTTTTTACGTCATGGATTTTGTCGAAGGGCGCAATTTTGATGACCCGCGCCTGCCAGAGTTAGACAACGAGCAACGCGTGCAAGTCATCGATGAAATGGGCCGCGTTCTCGCCGCCATCCATTCTGTGGACATCAACGCTTTTGGCCTGTCGGACTACGGCCCCGAAGGCAACTACTTCGAACGTCAGGTCGGCCGCTGGACCAAGCAATACCGTGCCAGCGAAACAGAAACCATCCCGCAGATGGATCAGCTGATCGACTGGCTCGCCGCCAACATCCCTGCCGACGACGGCAAGCGCACTCTGGTGCATGGTGACTACCGCATCGACAACATGCTCTTTGCCAAAGACCGCCCCGAAGTGGTCGCGGTGCTCGACTGGGAGCTCTCCACCATTGGTCATCCTTATGCGGATCTGGCCGCCGTGATCATGCAGTGGCAAATGCCGCCCGGCAACGAGGGCAGGGGGCTGGCTGGTGTCAACCGCGCAGCACTTGGCCTGCCGACAGATGACGCGTTCATAGCCGCCTATTGCCAACGCATGGGCCTGCCGGGCATCGAGAAATTCGGCTTTTATCTGGCGTTCTGTTTCTTCCGCATGGGCGCCATCATCCAAGGCGTGAAAAAACGCGCGCTGGATGGCAATGCATCCGATCCCAAACGCGCCGCCAAGCTGGGCGCCTTTGTGCCGATGTTTGCTCAGGCCGGTCTGGAGGCCTCAAAACGTGGATAAGGTGTTTCAGGAAAAAGTGGTGATGATCACCGGTGCCGCCAGTGGGTTTGGCGCGCTGGCAGCTGAGAAATTCGCCGAGCAGGGTGCAAAACTTGGCCTGTCGGACATCAACGCAGTCCAACTTGCCGCCGTGGCGGACGACCTGCGTGCCAAAGGTATCGAAGTGGTCGCGGATCAGGTTGATGTCGCTGATGAAGCCAAAGTGGCGGCCCATGTCGCCAACATCGCCGAGACCTTCGGCGCGCTCGATATCGGCATCAACAACGCGGGCATCGGGCACGACGTACGGCCTCTGCAATTCCTCTCCACCGAGGACTTTGATCTGATGATGAACGTGAACGCCAAAGGGGTGTTCCTCTGCATGAAATACCAAATCCCGCTGATGCAAAAGGCTGGCAACGGCGCGATCCTTAACGTGGCATCTGCCGCCGGACTGGTCGGCTCCGGTCACCTGTCGCTCTATTCCGCAGCCAAACATGCGGTCGTTGGTCTGACCAAAGCCGCTGCGGACGAAAACGCCACGCGCGGCATCCGAGTGAACGCACTCTGCCCGTCTTTCTCCGCAACACCTATGGTGGACGAAATGGCGGATCAGGTTGGGGGACGCACAGGGCTAAGCCGAGAAGACGCCATGACCCATATTGCCAGCCGCGTGCCCATGCGCCGCGTGTCCAAGCCAGAAGAGGTGGTACAGGCGATGTTGTGGATCAACGCGCCGGAGAACAGTTTCATGACCGGACAGGCGATTGCCATTGACGGCGGTTTAACCGCTGTGTGATTGCCATAACATAGGGCGAAGCCTGCCTGGGCTGGCGCGAATGCGCCACATCTGATGAACCGCGCGGGCATCCCGCACGGCGGCATCTACGCGACGCTTCTCGATACGGTCATGGGCTTTGCGGGCTGCTACACCGGCACTCCAGAGCACAAGAAGCTGGCGCTCACGCTCTCACTGACCACCAACTTCCTGTCGCGTCCCAAAGGCCAAGGTCTGATTGCGGAAGGCTGGCGCACCGGCGGCGGGGCCAAGACCTTCTTTGCCGAAGGCACCATCACGGACGAAACCGGTGAGGTCATCGCCCGCGGCTCCGGTGCCTTCAAGTACCGCGCAACAACGCTTTAGCTTGCCATCGCTGTTTGCGGTTCTAGGTCCCAGCTGCGCGCCAATTCGGCCACGGACGCCAGGATGTAATTCACGGTTTCATCCGTCATCAACACGCTCAGGTTCAGACGCACAAAACCGGGTTTGGAAGTGCCTGGCCCTTGCAGGATATCGTCGCGGATGACGGACGACTGATCGTCGCCAATCTTCAGGAGCTCATGCACATAAGGCCCGGCGCAGGAACACCCGCCGCGCGCCTGAATGCCATATTGCTCGGACAGGGCGCGAGTGAAGGCATTGTGGTCAATGCGCTCGCCATAGGCATTGAGCGGCACGAACGAGAGGATTGGCAGGCGCTCTTTGCGCTCCGGTGCCAAAATACGCAGCCTTGGTTCGTTCTCCCAGGCGGCAAAGGCCCGCGCGGTCAGCACGTCATTGCGCGCCGTCATCGCCTCTTGGCCAATCACCTCTTTCACCTTCAGCGCCAGCGCCACACGAATGTCGCCCACGACATTGGGGGTGCCACCTTCTTCGCGCTGCTCCAGTTTGGCAACATAGTCATGCTGATGCGCATTCACAAAAGCCACGGTGCCGCCGCCAGGGCGGTAAGGCACACGGGCGCAGGCCAGCTCCTGGCGCATCACCAGCACACCGCTCGCGCCGGGGCCGCCAATGTACTTGTGCGGTGAAAACACCAGCGCGTCGATCTCTGCCCCTTCAACCGGTGTCATCTCCATCGGCAAGTAAGGTCCGCCCCCGGCATAGTCCCACACCATGATCCCCCCATGGTGTTTGACCAGCCGGGTCAGCGCCGCCACATCCGTGCACACCCCTGTCACATTGGCCGCAGCGCTGAGCGCCACGATCACACGGCCTGTGGCCCCCCGCTCCGTGAGCAGCTGGGTCAGAGTTTTGCGGTCCGGGCCGGGCAGGTCGCCCTCCGGCACTTCGATCACATCCGCACCGCTTTCACGCCAAGGCAGCAGGTTGGAATGGTGCTCGTAAGGGCCCACAAGAACAGTATCGCCAGCACCGACGCCCATCAGATGCATAAACTGGTTCAAGCCGGTTGTCGCCCCAGATCCGGAGAAAATCACCGCATGTTCGCCGTCCCGCGCACCACAATGTTCGCGCACAACCTCCCGCGCCCCTTCACGCAGCGCCCCCATGCGCGCGCCACAGAAGGACGCATCGGTGTGGGTGTTGGCATAAAACGGCAGCACCTCTTCCATGACAAACATTTCCACCTGACGCAGCGCCCGCCCGGAGGCGACGTAATCCGCATAGACCAGCTTCTTTGGACCTGTTGGCGTGTCGATAAGTGCCTCACCCCCAATCAATCCGGTCCGCAGGAACTCTTGCGGATCCTTCGCGGTCTTTAGCGTGTTGGCAAATGTCTCAAAAGGGGCGGTCAGCTTGGTCATTTTTATCCTCATGCGCGTTTTGAGGGGATGTTAGCCCTATCGAAACAGATATTTTCTCCCTTTCTCATCGCCAAATTGTCAAATTTGTGGTCATATGATCGGTATGAGTAAGCATATCGACCAGATTGATCGCAATATCCTTGATGTTCTGCAAAGAGACGCCTCTTTGTCGCAACGCGAAGTTGCTGACCGCGTAGGCCTGTCGCAAAACGCTTTGTGGCGACGGCTGAAAAAGCTTGAAGAAGAGGGCGTGCTGTTGGGCTCACGCATGCGGATCGATCCCACGGCGTTGGGCCTCGACCTGACCGTCTTTGTCATGGTGCGCACCCGCAATCACTCCATGGAATGGGCTGAGGGCTTCAAAACCCATGTGGCGCGCATTCCCCAAGTGGCCGAGATGCACCGGATTGGCGGCGACTGGGACTATATGTTGAAAATCATCACCTCCGGCATGTCGGGCTACGATGTGGTCTACCGCCGCCTCACCACAGGCTATGAACTCGATACGGTCACAGGTTTCTTCTCCATGGAAACCATGCTCGAAGACCGCCCCGTCGATGTTTTTGGTTAAGTAAAGCTTAAGCCGTCACAAAAGTTTCACTGCATCAGGCCAAAAAGCCGGCATGAAATGCTTGCGACTCACCCTTCATATCCATATTTCATGAATTATGGATATGATATCAGCCCTCACTGCCTTTTCGGCCCTGTCCCAGCAAACCCGCCTGGAAGCTTTCCGTCTCTTGGTGACGGCAGGTGACGCAGGCATGAGCGCCGGGGACATCGCCGAGGCCTTGGACGTGCGCCAAAACACGCTCTCGGCCAATCTTTCGGTGCTGCTGCAAGCGGGCCTTGTGCGCAACCAGCGCGAGGGCCGCGTGATCCGCTACTTTGCGGACACGGACGGCATGCGCGGGATGTTGGGGTTTCTTCTGCAAGACTGCTGCGGCGGTCGGCCAGAGCTGTGTCAGCCACTTATTGAAGACCTGACCTGTGGGTGCTGAAGGAGCGCACAAAATGACCGACAAAACTTACAACGTGCTCTACCTTTGCACCGGCAACACCGCGCGGTCCCTCATTGCCGAAGCGGTGCTTCAGCGGGAGTCCATGGGCCGCTTCAAAGGCTATTCAGCCGGGTCATCCCCCAAAGAGGCGCCGCACCCCTACACATTGGACCTGCTGCAAGGTCTCAACCATGACACAAGCTTTGCCCGCGCCAAAAGCTGGGAAGAGTTTGCCGGCCCAGACGCGCCAGAAATGGATTTTGTCTTCACCGTGTGTGATCAAGCCGCCGCGGAAACCTGCCCTGTCTGGCCGGGCCAGCCCATGACGGCGCATTGGGGCTTGCCGGATCCGACGCAGGTGGAGGGCTCCGAAGCCGAAAAACGCGTGGCCTTCTCGGAAACCTACCGCATGTTGCGCAATCGGATTTCCGCCTTCGTGAACCTTCCGATGGCGAGGCTCGACGCTGTCGCCTTGCAAAAGAACCTGGAAGTGATTGGCGCAAACGAAGAGCCAGAAGACATTCTCACCGCCATTCGCAGATTGATGGGAACCGCAGCATGAGCGATCACAGTGCAGAACTTGACGCCGGTCTTGGCACCTTTGAACGCCTGCTGTCGCTCTGGGTGGCCTTGGCCATTGTCGCCGGGCTGGTCTTAGGCAGCCTGTTCCCAGGCCTGTTTGGGGGACTTGCCAGTCTGGAGGTCGCCTCCGTGAACCTACCGGTCGCCGTGCTGATCTGGGCGATGGTGTACCCGATGATGGTTGGGATCGACTTTGGCGCGCTCGCCGATGTGGGGCGCAAACCCAAAGGCTTGGTCATCACGGTGGTGGTGAACTGGCTGATCAAACCCTTCACCATGGCCGCGCTGGGCGTGTTGTTCTTTGAATACATTTTTGCCCCTTGGATCGATCCGCAAACCGCCAGCGAATACCTCGCTGGTGTCATCCTGTTGGGTGCAGCGCCCTGTACTGCCATGGTCTTTGTCTGGTCCAATCTGGTGCGGGGCGATGCCAACTACACGCTGGTACAGGTCAGCGTGAACGACGTGATCATGGTCTTCGCCTTTGCTCCCATCGTGGCCTTCTTGCTGGGCGTGACCGACATCACCGTGCCATGGAGCACTTTGCTGCTGTCCGTGGTGCTCTACATTCTTCTGCCGCTGGCCGCTGGCGTTCTCACCCGCAACCGTCTGATGGGACAGGGGGGGGAGGTCGCCGTTGATGCCTTCCGCGACAAGTTGCGGCCTACGTCTGTTGGCGGATTGCTGCTGACTGTGGTCCTGCTTTTTGGATTTCAAGCGCAGGTGATCCTGAGCCAGCCGCTCAACATCCTGTTGATCGCGATCCCGCTGTTGATCCAATCCTACGGCATCTTCTTCATTGCCTACGGCGCCGCACGCCTCTGGAAAGTCCCGTTTGAGGTGGCCGCACCCTGTGCCTTGATTGGGACGTCCAACTTCTTTGAACTGGCGGTGGCGGTTGCCATCTCTCTCTTTGGCCTCGGCTCTGGCGCCGCTTTGGCCACGGTCGTTGGCGTGCTGGTCGAAGTGCCCGTCATGCTGTCTCTTGTTGCTTTTGCCAACCGCACGCGCGGTTGGTTTCCTCCTTCACCTTAACCTTGGTTCGGGCTGCCAGCCCGGACCGCGCCCGACCCTCCCCACGGGAGGGCGCCTTTGGCACCCACCCAGGCTCGGCCGCGGTCCTAATTGATAGGAATTTCTGATGACCAAAATCGCAATCAATGGCCTTGGCCGCATGGGCAAGCTGGTGATCCGCAGCTTCTTTGACCTTGGTCTGGATGCTGACATTGTCCTGCTCAACGATCCCGTTGGCGATGCAGAGCTGCACGCGCATCTCTTGGAGTTTGACACCGTGCATGGCCGCTGGCGGGCGGATTTTGCCTTTGATGAGGACAGCATCACTGTCGACGGCCACAAGATGCGCAAGACCGCCGCATGGAAAATCGAGGATTTGCCGCTCAAGGAACTGAGCGTCGATCTGGTGGTGGATTGTTCCGGCGTCTTCAAGACCAACGAAAAGCTGCAGCCGTACTTTGACGCGGGTGTCAAAAAGGTCGTGGTCTCCGCCCCGGTGAAAGAAGACGACGTCGCCAACATCGTCTACGGCGTGAATGACGACACCTACGACGCCGAAGCGCACAAAGTCATCACGGCTGCCTCCTGCACCACCAACTGCATCGCGCCGGTGGTGAAGGTCATCCGTGAAAAGCTTGGCATTGAACAGGCCAGTTTCACCACGATCCATGACGTGACCAACACGCAGGTGATTGTGGACAAGGCACACAAAGACCCGCGCCGCGCGCGCTCAGCCCTCAACAGCCTGATCCCAACCACCACCGGCTCTGCCAAAGCGATCATCCAGATCTTCCCTGACATGGCTGGCAAAATTGACGGCCACGCCGTGCGCGTGCCGCTGCTCAATGCCTCCCTGACCGACATCGTGTTTGACGTCAGCCGCGACACCACTGCGGAAGAGGTCAACGGCTTCTTTGCCGAGGCCGCCGCTGGGGAGTTGGAGGGCATCCTCGGCTATGAAACCCGCCCGCTGGTCTCTTGTGATTTCACCAACGACGATCGCTCCACCATCGTCGATGCGCTCTCCACTCGCGTGGTGAATGGCAAACATGTGAAAATCTACGCGTGGTATGACAACGAATGGGGCTATGCCTTCCGTTTGGCTGACGTCACCCGCATGGTGCTCGCCAGCCTCTAGGTACTTGTTGGTCCGGCACTGCCGGACCGCGCCCGACCCTCCCCACGGGAGGGCGCACTGCGCCGTACGGGCATTCAAAATCGTGGGGACTTTGGCGCTCAGGGTGCCAAACCAACTCGTTGCAAAAGCGCCCACCCAGGGTCGGGCGCGTTCCTCTGGAGACGACATGACCGACGCCCAAACGCAAAAACCAGACGGCCTCGCCGCCTACATCACCGTCACCGCCGCCTATTGGGCCTTTATGCTCACCGACGGCGCGCTGCGCATGCTGGTGCTCTTGCACTTCAATGGCCTCGGCTTCTCCCCAATCCAATTGGCCTACCTGTTCCTGCTCTATGAGGTCATGGGCATCGTCACCAACCTCTCCGCAGGCTGGATCGCAGCGCGCTTTGGCCTGACCTCCACACTCTACGCCGGACTCACCATCCAAATCGCGGCTCTGATCGCGCTTGCCCAACTCGACCCCGCTTGGGGCGTCACGGCCTCGGTGGTCTTTGTGATGTGTGTGCAAGGCGCCTCCGGCGTGGCCAAAGACCTCTCCAAGATGTCGTCCAAATCCGCCGTGAAACTGCTCGCGCCGAAGGAGGGTGGGGGGCTCTTTCGCTGGGTGGCCCTTCTGACCGGCTCCAAAAACGCGGTCAAAGGCTGCGGCTTCTTCCTGGGCGCAGCGCTGCTTGCCATCTGGGGCTTCCAGGCCTCTGTCTGGGGCATGGCCATCATCCTCGCAGTGATCCTTGCCGGCGTGGTGATCTTTATGCCATCTGGCCTGCCGCAAGGCTCCAAAAAGGCGAAGTTCTCACAGGTCTTCTCCAAAGACAAAAACGTCAACCGGCTCAGTCTCGCGCGCATGTTCCTCTTTGGCGCGCGCGATGTTTGGTTTGTGGTCGGCATCCCGGTCTACTTCAACGCCGTGCTGTCAGACGGCACCACTGAGGGCCGCCGCGAGGCCTTCTTCATCATCGGCATCTTCATGGCTGTGTGGATCATTCTCTACGGTGCCGTGCAAGGCAACGCCCCGCGCATCCTGAAAGCCGCCAACGCCACCACCGATGAGGTTGTGCAGAAAGCCATCAACTGGGTCGGCTATCTCACCCTGATCCCGCTCGCCCTCACCGCCGCCGTGCTGCTGCTCGACACCTCCAACGCGCTCACTGCCATCCTGATCCTGGGCTTGCTGATCTTCGGCTTTGTCTTCGCGGTGAACTCTTCGGTACACAGCTACCAGATCCTCGCCTTCACCTCGGACGAGCGCGTCACCATGGATGTCGGCTTCTACTACATGTCCAACGCCGCCGGCCGCTTGCTTGGCACGCTGCTCTCAGGTCTCAGCTATCAGATCGGCGGCTTGTGGCTCTGCCTGTTCACTGCCGCCCTAATGTCGGCGCTCAGTTGGCTCGCGGCGAGACGGCTGCGTCAATCCTAGCCCGAAGCGCATGCTTCGGACAGCGCCCGACCCTCCCGTTTTGCCGGAGGCAAACTTTCAGTTTGACGGGAGGGCGCTTCTGAAAGTCTGCGCGTGTCGATAGGAAGCGACACGGGTTAAGAATTCGGCATTCTTAAATGTTGCTACAGCGCCCACCCAGGGTCAGGCGCTGCCCTTCGCCCCAGCTCAAACCGGCGCAGCCTCCGGGTGCAGCGCGTCGTTCAACCACGCCAACTCCACAGGCAACGCCAACCGGTTGATCGCCACCGACGGTGCCTTGGGCAGGTCCGCCGCCGCTGCCCGCGCCGCCTTCAGGCCAATCGCATCACCGGCCTTCTGACAGGCCAAAGCCTTCAACAGCTGGATACCGCGATCCATCGGGCTCAAATCCGCAGCCTCAAGCGCGGCCACATGCGCCGCTTCCGCCTGACCGGCTCCCAGCAAAACGCGCGCGTTGAAACACAACCGATTGATACGGAACGGGTCTTCACTGCCCATCTCTTCATAGGCGCTCAGCGCATCCAGCGCGCCTTCATAGTCGCCTTCCAAAAACGCCTTTTGCGCAATCAGATCCACTATGCCAATGAAGTTCGGGTTGATCTCGCGCGACCGCGCAATGTCGGACGCCGCGCCCTGCAAGTCACCCAAAACCTTCAACCGATAGGCCCCGCGCGCCCAGAAGACAAAATCGCTGGTCGGGCATTCCGCCACCGCCACATCGAGGTCTTTGCCCATTTGTGTCAGCACTTCGGGCTCCAGCTGAGAGAACTTCACAGCGCTCAGATTCAACCGACTTTGTGCCCGCATCGCCAACGACATGCCGTCCCCGGGGCTCAGCAGAACCGCCCGGTCCAGTGCCGCCAGCCCTTCTTCCCAGCTTGGAATGGTCTGTTTGAAAAACATCGAGGCCGCCCGCGCCCGCAGCTCGGACACGCTCAATTGGTTCAGGCTCAGATGCGCCAACCGGTCGCCATCGCGCTGAATGGTCTGCAGGCGCACATCGCCCTCTAGCCGTGGCATCAACTCGTCGACAAAGGCAAAGGGATCACTTGGATCGCCCTCATAGGTGCCGGTCCATAGCGTTTGCATCTCTTCGCGCAAGATCAACGACATGGTGAACCGCGCCCGCGTGCCGGCAACCCGCAGCCGCCCGCGGATCAGGAAGTCCGGTGGCGTCGCCTCAAGGTTTTCCGTGTCGATCGTGCTCACACCGGTGCGTTTCAGCGACAGCTGCACCAACCCATCGTGCAGATCATCGGCAATCGCCGCATTGTCCGGCGTTTCCGGCGCCGCCACAAACCGCTCAAACCCCACCGACGGCAAGGCGCCCTTGTCCGGCGCTGTGGTCAGGTTCGCAGGCCGCCACTGATACAAGCGGATCGGCTTGGCAATGTTTTTGAGATTGAACACACCCACGTCTTTGAGCTCTACCTGCCGCTCGCTGGAGAGCGCTTGAAACAGGTCTTCGCTGAACATCGCCCCACCGGGAGGCGCTTCGGTCTCAATCCGCTGGGCAATGTTCACCCCATTGCCGTAGAAATCGGCCTCGTCCTCGACAATCTCACCGATGTGACAGCCAATGCGCAGCTTGATCACCCCATGCTCCGCCAGGCTGCTCTGCACCTCTTCGGCACAATCGAGCGCCTCTTCGACGCTGGGGAACGCCAGAATCCAGCCGTCGCCCATGCGCTTAAGCACCTCACCGCCGTGATCCTTGGCGACAGGTTCCAGATGCTTCTTGCGCAACTCCTGCACAGAGGCCACAGCCAGCGCCTCGTCCTCGCCCATCAGGGCCGAATACCCTACCAAATCCGCACACATCAAAGTGGTCAATCGCCGGCGCATGAATGTCTTCCCTGACAATAAAGGGGGCGCGTGTTGTTGATCCCGCGCGTGCCCCAACCCTGGCCCAGAATCTTGGGTCAGAAAAGCGCGTTATCAAGGGGGATGCCCGGAAATTCCCGGCAGGTCCACGCACAAAGCCTGTGCGGGACGGCGTCTTTAGAGGCAGGGATGGGCAAAGGCCAGCGGTTTTGGGATCACAAGTTTGTGGGGGAGGGGTAGCACTCCTCGCATCTATGAATGAAGTTGCGCGCGAAGCTTGGGTAGGTAATCGGAATGACGTCGAGGTCATCCAGCTCGGCACCGCCGAGCCGCGCCTGACCCTCCCCACGGGAGGGCGTATTCGCTTCCTCCCAGGGTCAGGCGCGGCTCTCCCGAATAATTCAAAAAACTCCCCGGATCATTTCTGATCCGGATCGCACCCCATTGCCGACAGGGTCTTGCGCTGCAAGATCCCGAAAGGAACCCCGCCAAGGTTGTTGTGAGTTAAACCGGCTACCTTCAAACCGTTGCGCGCGGCGCGACGGATCGCACCCGACCCCGCCCCCCAGGGCGGGTGCGATTTTTCGACGTCTGCGCCAGACGGAACGTGTGGAATGCGTGGGCAGAGATGTGCCAATCGGAGAACCGCCCTCGGTGTCGGGTGCGATCCTCTGTTGCAGCTAACCGCCTATGGAAACCACACAGCTCGGCAAAGACGAGCAGCGCCCGACCCAAGGAGGGCGCTTTGCACCCACCTTGGGTCGGGCGCTGCTCTTAATGGCCAGTGTCAAATCACACCAAATAGCCGAAGACCAATTTGCACCAATTGGTAGAGAAAGGCCGTGACGCCCCCTGCAACACCTATGCCTAGCCCAGCAAGTCGAATTGTTTTTGCCAAGTCACTATCAAATGCTTGGGCGCCCTTGGCCAAACCCTTTTCGACTTTCTCTGCCATCAAAGCCATCTTTGACAGCCGGCTGAATAGCCGTGTGCTGGCATCTGCACCGGGCAGGGGCGGCGCGCCTGACGGCAAAGGCAACACCGCATCATTGATCAACTCAGGAATGTCGTCGGCAAAGTCTTTCGCAAGATCGCCCTCACTGATCGCTGTCAACTCTGGCGCAGCTTTCTCCAGCATCTCGCGATCTTCCGGCGTGATCTCGCGCAAGGCCTGCTGCGCAAGCTGCTCACGGTTTGCCTCAACCTCTGGGTGGTTGGCGCGAATGCCCCGTACCCCATCCTCCACCGCCTCCAGTAGAGCGAGGTTGTCCGGCGAGTCCGGCAACTCCGATGTTTCGTGCATTTGTCGCCGCAAGCTTTTGGCAACCGTGGTGAGGGTCAACTCCGCCTGCTGAGGGTTGTTTGCGTAACGCGTCGTGGCCCGTTTGATGCGCCGCCCATCGCCTGAGGTTTCAGACAGACCATTGTGGCCGGAAAGCGCATCCTCAAATTCATCCGAAATCCGCGCCATCAACGCCGCCATCAATGGCGCATTTTCAACCGGGATCGGTGCAACAGAGAACTTGCCGGTGTTTTCGTTGAACGTGATCTCTTCTGCCTGAGGAATTTTTTCGCTCAGGTATTCGGCTTCAATTTGAGCAATCTCTTTTGCAACTGCGTTGGCACCTGCGTTCCAAACTAGGTCTGGTATTGCACTAACGCGAAGTTGCAGTTCCCAGTCCATTGGGTTTCCTAGCAGTAGGGATTTGTACCATTTGATCCAAAAAGCGAAAGCTCCTCTGGTTGCGAGGTTCGCGCTTTCTAGGGTTAGCAAACTGCGATCGATCTTTATTGCCACCCCCTTCCAAAGAGGGACAGAGCGTAACTCCTCAGCGCGCGCATCCCCAATGAACTTGGTTGTCATAGTTACGCTTTTGGCAACAGAACGAATCTCGCTTGCCAATTTCTGAAACTCGATTTCCTCTAGCATCCCGTTTAAGTCCACTGCACCTAGGTGGGGGCGCTGTGAATATCGGACAAACGCGGCTGGTAGGCCGTCGATGGTAACTTCAAAGAAGCGTAAACTGCGTGCTTTGGAAAGGAAGAATGTGATCGGTCTATCGGCTGGCTCGTAAGGAGCAGCATAGATGGAATGCGCCTGTGTTTGCTCTCTTGAAATAGATTGGATCGAGATGCAGTGCCGAAGAACTTTAAGCAACTCCTGATCTTTTCGGAACAACGGGTCCACTTCTGGCAAGCTGTCCAAGGCGTAAAGCGAGCGCAACAGTGCCCTGCACAGAAGTATCTGCCTGGTGTACGAGGACAGCCAGCCTAGCCGCTGGATCGCAGCTTCAATTTCCTTATCGCTTAGTTCTTGGGGAGGAAATACGTCTTGCACCATTGACCAACTATCGATTCATCGCCATATCCCGGCACCATGACCGATCTGTCCAAAATCCGCAATTTCTCCATCGTGGCCCACATCGACCACGGTAAATCCACCCTTGCTGACCGCCTCATCCAAGAGACGGGCACGGTGGAAGATCGTGACATGAAGGAACAGCTGCTCGATAGCATGGACATCGAGCGTGAGCGCGGCATCACCATCAAAGCCAACACCGTGCGCATCGACTACAAAGCCGATGACGGCGAGACCTATGTCTTGAACCTCATCGACACCCCCGGTCACGTCGACTTTGCCTATGAAGTCTCCCGCTCGATGAAAGCGGTCGAAGGCTCGCTCTTGGTGGTGGACAGCACTCAGGGTGTGGAGGCGCAGACGCTTGCCAACGTGTATCAAGCGATTGAGGCCGACCATGAGTTGGTGCCTGTGCTCAACAAGATCGACCTGCCAGCCTCTGATTGTGACCGCGTCGCGGAACAGATCGAAGACGTGATCGGCATCGACGCCACCGGCGCCATTCAGGTCTCCGCCAAAACCGGCCAGGGCATCCACGAGACGCTCGAAGCCATCGTCAAAGAGCTCCCGGCACCGGAGGGCAACATCGACGCGCCGCTCAAGGCGATGCTGGTGGACAGCTGGTATGACGCTTACTTAGGCGTGATCGTGCTGGTGCGCATCATGGACGGCACCCTGAAAAAGGGCCAGCGCGTCAAGTTCATGTCCAACGGCACGCTGCACTCAGTGGACCGCGTCGGCGTTTTCCGCCCGGAGATGCAGATGGTTGACAGCCTCGGCCCCGGCGAGATCGGCTTCCTGACCGCCTCCATCAAACAGGTGCGCGACACCCGCGTCGGTGACACCATCACCAACGACCGCCACGGCACCGAGGAGGCCCTGCCGGGCTTTAAACCGGCGCAGCCGGTGGTCTTCTGTGGCCTCTTCCCGGTGGACAGCTCCGAGTTCGAAGACCTGCGCGACGCCATCGACAAACTGGCGCTCAATGACGCATCCTTCAGCTTTGAAATGGAAACCTCCGCCGCGCTGGGCTTTGGCTTCCGCTGTGGCTTCCTCGGCCTTCTGCACCTCGAAGTGATCCGCGACCGGATTGAGCGCGAGTATAACATCGAGCTCATCACCACCGCGCCCTCCGTGATCTATCACGTCTACATGAAAGACGGCGAAATGATCGAGCTGCACAACCCCGCCGACATGCCCGACATGTCCAAGGTCGACCACCTTGAGGAGCCGCGCATCAAGGCCACCATCCTAGTGCCTGACGAATACCTCGGCGACGTGCTCAAACTCTGCCAGGACCGCCGCGGCATCCAGGAAGACCTCACCTACGCCGGCACCCGCGCGATGGCGGTCTATGACCTGCCGCTCAACGAGGTGGTGTTTGACTTCTACGACCGTCTGAAATCGGTGACCAAAGGCTATGCCTCCTTTGACTACCAGATGACCGGCTACCGTGAAGACAACCTCGTGAAGATGTCCGTGCTGGTGAACGATGAACCGGTCGACGCGCTCTCCATGATGGTGCACCGCGACCGCGCTGAGATGCGCGGCCGGGCGATGTGTGAAAAGCTCAAAACGCTCATTCCGCGCCACATGTTCAAGATCCCGATCCAGGCGGCCATCGGCGGCAAAGTCATCGCGCGCGAGACATTGTCAGCCCTTCGCAAAGACGTGACGGCCAAGTGTTACGGCGGCGACGCCACACGGAAACGCAAGCTTTTGGATAAGCAGAAAGCCGGTAAGAAAAAGATGCGCCAGTTTGGTAAGGTGGACATCCCGCAAGAGGCGTTTATTAGCGCCTTGAAAATGGACGACTAAAAGTCGGCCATTTTACAAGGCGAGCGGGCGAAAGTGTTTGGCGCAGCCACAACACGGGCCCGCCCCCTGAATTAAGGCGCACCACGCCAACCCCAATCCCCAAGGCCGCACCACCGAGCGGCCTTTCTCTTTATCCAACCTAAGCCGCATAGCCACACCGCAAGGATCGCGCCCGACCCCGAGGGCGGCTGTCCACTTGGCACATGCCTGTCCGCACATCCCCTGCGTCCCGTCTGGCGCAGTTGCTACAAAATCGCTCTCGCTAGAATTCCAGTCGCATTGCCAGCAGCCACTAGCATCGCGCCCGACCCCGCGGGCGGCTGCCCAATTGGCATATTCCTGTCAGCAAATCCTCCCCCGAGCGCCCCGTCTCGCGCACTTCCAAGTACTCATTGTAAGAAAAAGCAAAACCTCCACTCACGAAGAGTGGAGGTTTTGGACTGCTCGTGCATAGTGAAGGAACTTATCCTTCTTCTTCTTCTTCGCAAAAGGTCAAATCTGGTTCGATCTGGTTCATCGGTGTCTCCTTATAAGCGACATCATCCATTTTTAAGCCGGATTGCTGATAGAGTAAAGCAACATGTGGCTTTGGCCGGGCATTATCAACTTCGTGTTCTCAGCCGAGACGCGGTTTTCTATCTCAGCATTGTTGTCGGTGTTTGTGAACAAATCTTTATCAACAAGTTTAATGTGCACTTCGTCAACTTTCGATGAGGCATTGAGCCTTACATGCTCAGCGTAAGTATTGTATGTGACTTTGGAGTATGGCTCCGGGCAGAGGGGTATGACGGTCGTCCTTCGCCTACTAATCTTGTGCTCTTCAGCGGTTAGCTTGACTACAATTACCGAGAAGTCACCTTCCTTACGCTGTTCGAGAATATCTTCGTCTGGAAAGTCATTGATAGGTATCCCATCAATCTTGAATGTTTCGTCGACAATATTCTTTTTGCCACCGCTGGGCTTGAATTTGTGCTTATACTCTATGTATTGGGCTTTTGCGTGCGGAACTAACGTTAGTTCAGAATTATCTTCACAAGTTATTGTGTCTCTGGATTTGGATAACTCCAAAACGGTAAAGTGTCGAACAACGTTAGAATAATAGAATTCGCGTGTTTTTGGCAAATAGTCGTCCATAATTGTCTGATCTATTTTATCTTTCAGATTTGGGAAGCGTTGCTCGCACAGCGCATCCGAGACTCGTTTCCAAACAGTTTCTAGGTCATTGCGAGAACTTAGATATTCCCTTCCAAAGACGACGTCATGAATAACGGACGTGAAGATCTTTGTGAAAAAACGTGAAGAAGCGACTGCTGAAAAAACGCCACTGGAAACAATCGCTGTTCCGGCAATTTTGCAGAACTCCCAGTCTAAGTGAACTCCGGCAGCAAGTATAACTAAACCAGCTAGCAATAGTAGGATCCCAATACCTTCCATTGCGAGGGTGAGGGTTCGGCGAAGTAGTTCTCGATCGAATTTTTTTAACATTGTTACAACAATCATCCATGAAATTTCGGCTCAACCCTAAACAGTTCTCTGTCGCGAGTGCAATTGAAGATTGTCTTTCCGCAAGGGTGTATTTCTGAGTGCTCCAGAAAAATTTGTCCTTCCCCAAATCCCCCACTTCTTTCACCTTTCCCAACCCATCCCCAGCTTATCCACAGGAAATCCCCAAGCTTCCCCAAGGGCTTACCCCCAGCACCTTCCCTAAAACTGTCACTTTTTTCTTGCCCGACTCGGCCCTCCTGACCCACCATCAATCCAACGCAAGGGATCGCAAGATCCGGCGCGGGACGCTGAGGTCTTCCGGAGAGGGGCATATGCCCGCCAGTGGCCGGAGCGGGGAAGGGACGGCTTGCCGGAACAGACCTCGCAAGGCGCGTTTGATGCCTCGTTTGAGGCCCACCACAACGCGTCGTCCACGCTGGACTATTCGACGGATCGCTGGCCGAAATGCCTGTGAGATCAGGCCGCCCTCATCCTACGGCGGCGGGGTCTTAAGGCAGGAAGGCGGCACACGCCTGAGCGGTGGCCGATGGGAAGAAGGGACAACACCACGCGGATGGAGCACACAACCCAGTGCGCCTCACCTGCAAGGTGCTTTGAACATCGGTTTGGGGGGAGGTGATTGTCCTCTTGCCGGAAGCGGGCTCCTTTGGGGCGGCGTTTGTGGCGATAGGCCAAGCAGATCCCGCTGCACTGGCCCGGATGGGCTTGCCCCATCTTTGGGGCGGGTTGGGACTGGCCCCGTTTGGGGCTGGCCTGTGGTCTCGGTAAGAGGCCGCGTAAAAGGGACAGCGCGAGATGAATGCGCGTAACAGGTGGGGCAACCTGCTTGGAGAGCCATTCAAAACGAAGGCGTCAGGTCGTGGGCATGGGTCGTGTTTTGATCCGCTGCCGTCCATCACCTGACGCCTTCTTTCTTTTTCCATTTCCGCTCACGGATGCGCGATGCCCCCTTAACAGGGCGCGTTGGTGTGCCTACCCTCACGGCAGACACATCAGAGAAGTACCCCATGCCGACCACCGCCGCCGACCTTCTGCAAGCCGCCCATGCGGTTGTCCCGAAAATCTCCGCTGCTGAGGCGCAGGCCAAAGTTGCCGCCTGGGCGCTGCTCTTGGATGTGCGCGATGCGCCAGAGCTCGCCGCCAATGGCCGCGCCGAGGGCAGCCACCACATCCCGCGTGGCATGCTCGAATTCCGCGCCGACCCGGAGACACAGTTCCACGACCCGGAACTGCAGTTTGACCGGCCCGTCGTGTTGCACTGCGCCTCCGGTGGCCGCGCCGCGTTGGCGGGCAAGCTGCTCAAGGACATGGGCTACGCCGAGGTCCATAATCTTGGTGGGTTCAAAGACTGGGTAGAGGGCGGCGGTGCTTTGATCGAGCCGGTTGACCCCGGTATGTAAGGTGACGGGGACGTCAAATTTTACACTGTCGCGATACCGCCCGGAAACCGACGCAATACCGACGTGAAATTTGGCGCAAACTTCCGTCTGGAAAATTCCCTTTTTGCCGCCTAAACTTAGCAGGCCCGTCCATATAACGCGGGCCGATTGCCTTAAGATTTTAGAAACTGGAAGAACACCAATGAGCACCAATCGCGAGACGCTGACCAAAGAATTGCTCGAACTGGTCGCGCAGGAAGGCATGGTGGAACCGTCTGAAATCACACCAGAAAGACCGCTTGAGGAACTGGACATCCAGTCCGCGGACTTTGTGATGATCCTCATGGCGATTGAGGAAAAATACGGCGCTTATGTCTCTGTGGACAACGAGCTGACCGACGTTGTGACGGTGCAGGATCTGTTAAACCTCGCGATCTCCAAAATCGAAGCGCATCAGGCCGCAGAGGCGTGAGCCGCGTCGTCGTCACCGGCCTCGGCGCCGTCTCCGCCTGCGGTCTTGGCGCGGATGTTTTGATCGATGCGACGCAGGCCGGAACCTCCGGCGTCAAGCCAATCCATTTTGACGACCTGGACGCCCAACGGGTGAAAACCGCCGCGCGTTTGTCAGGGGCGGATCTGGCGCAGGTTTTGGGAGAAAAGCCCCATCGGATGCGCGAACCTGTGGCTGAATATGCCCTGACAGCGGCGCGGGAGGCGGTGGCGCAGGCTGGCTTGTCGGAGGAGCACTTTGGCGACAGTTGCGGCGTGTCCATCGGCTCCGGGTTTGGGGGCGGGTAAACGCTCAACATCAACTATCTGAAGCTGGGCCGCGAAGGTTCCATGCGGCTGGACCCGATGTCGGTGCCCAAAATCATGAACAACGCGGCGGCCAGCTGGGTGTCCATGGAATTTGGCGCAACCGGTCCGGCGCTGTGCCTCGCGAGGGCCTGTTCGTCGGGCAGCCAATCCATTGGCATGGGGTACCAAATGATCGCCTCCGGTCAGGTCGACCGTTGTCTAGCCGGTGGCGCGGAAGCCTGTCTGGAAAGCGGTGTGTTTCGGGTCTGCGAGCTGCTGCGGGTGATGACCGCCGAGCAAAACCGTCCGTTCAGCAAAGACCGCAACGGCATGATCCTTGGCGAAGGCGCGGGCGTTTTTGTGCTGGAAAGCCTGGACAGCGCCGAGGCGCGTGGGGCAACCATCCTGTGTGAGCTGGTTGGCTTTGGCACCAACGCTGACGCCGGTGATCTCTTGCGCCCCGACCCCAACCGCGCCGCCGCCTGTATGCGTATGGCGCTCAAGTCCGCTGGCATGACGCCTGCGTACATCGGCTATGTGAACGCCCATGGCACCGGCACGGTGGCTAATGACGTGAACGAGGTCACGGCGCTGCGCGACGTGTTTGGCGCGGAACTGAACGGGCTCGATGTCTCCTCCACCAAGCCCATCCACGGCCACGCCCTTGGCGCGGCAGGCGCTTTGGAGATGATCGTCGCCATCGGCGCGTTACAACGCCAATCGGTGCCGCCGACCATCAACTTCACCGAGGTTGACCCAAAGATTGGCCTTGATCCGGTTGCAAATGTGGCCAAACCCAAGCCGCTGGGGGCCGTAATGTCCAACTCTCTTGCGTTTGGCGGCATCAACGCAACGTTGATCGCCAAGGCCTATGCTCCAAACTGAGATGGAGGCAGCGCTGCGGCAGTTGACAAGCGGCGTGGCCGAGAGCGAAAGCGCAGGTTTGTCCGAGTTGACTGCTGAGCTTTTGCAGCTGCCCGGCAAAGCCAGTCGGCTCTCAGCCCGCGCCGCCTTTTTGCTAGGCGATCTTGCGCTGACTGACGTGCGGGACCGTCTCGTCGCGCCGGTCGGCATGTGTGCTGTGCATGAATCTCAACGGATCACAGGGACATCCAACCAAGCCTTATCAGTGGGAGCAAAGGTTACTGTGTCCTCTCACACCAACGCCACATCCGCGCGGCTGGTTTTTCTGGTCAGGAACTCAGAGGCCACTCTCGAAACCCGCGTGCGCTTCCTAACGACCGAGAAAATCCGCGCCATGACCGCGCCCAGGCTTCAGCCCAGCATGCTGGGGCAGGGGGCACATACTTTGGCAACATTACCGCTCACTGCCACCCATATCTCGCGCTACACCACCTTGGCGCACGACCCAAACCCGCTGCATGCGGACGTCACCGCCGCGCAAGCGGCAGGCTTTCCGGATGTGATTGCGCCGGGCATGTTGCTGTGCGCCTTGGCGGAGATGGCTTTTGTACACAGCAGTCCCGACACCAAAACTTGCGACCTGCGCGCCCGGTTCTTGTCGCCCGCGTTGGTCAATACCTCGGTTCAGGTGGTCGTTTCGCAAACATCAAAACCAAAATCGCGCGTGTTTGTGGTCAGCGACACACAAGACATCCACGCCATCGTGGATATTTTTACAGCTGTCTAGGTGCTGCGTAGGTTACCACCAGGGCGTAAACCGCTGCATATGTGATGCAAGCGTTTCGGAGATGCCCGTTGGAATTTGTGAGTTTCTGTCTGTCCAGACTTCCGAGGTAATTTGAACCGGGCCCGCATGAAGGCTTCTGGAGAAAAACGTCTGACGTATGTACCGCTTTTCTCCGGCAATTATCTCCGACTTGAGGCCAGGGTGGACGTGGCCGCGCACGCGAAAAGGCGTGGTTTTGACACAACGTCCTGAAGCGGAGATCGCCAGATCCGCACAATAGTGTTTGAGCCGATCTCGGTAGGTATTGGCCTGTTCGAGCAAATCAACGGTTGAGAGAGGCGTTACGTCCAGGAATGCTTCCACCTTGGATTCGCAGTTCAGGCACCTGTAGTGGAGCTGGCGGTCTACTTGCTGCACTTCCCAGCCTTGATCGACCAAACGCTGGATGAGGTCTGGCAGGTCGGTAAACTTGTAATAGGCCTCTAGCCCGTCTTCCGCCAAGGCCAAAGGGGCCCACGTGCAGCTTGCTATGGAAATCAGGAAAACCTTGAGCACGGTTCTCAGTTGCTGAACCAAACCTTTGCTCACTGACAGGCGTAATACGCCCAGATCATCACCAGATAGGTCAGCTGATGCAGCGCCTGATCGGTGCCCATGGCGTACCAATAAAGTGGCTGTTCCGGGGTCAGGTTGCGGTTCACCGAATAGCGCGCCTTGGCCCAGTCAATGTGGAAGTGCACGATGAACTCCACCAGCACCATCCAGAAAATCAGCATCGGGCTGGCGCCAAACACGGCCAGAACAAGGATCGAAAACACCGCATGGATGCCCGCGTGCTGCGCGCGCCCCATATGCCAGTATTTCTCACGGCCCATGATCATCTTGGCGTTCTGCAGGAAAAAATCCGCCACCAAGTGTTTGATCTGAAGTGCCGCTACCAGCAACAACACTGTCGTGATCTGGTCCATAGACCTCGCCCCATCCTAAGTTCTGAAAAGAGACTAGCGGTAGAATCAAGGAACAGCAAACCTCTGTTTTCACTCTAGCAAACTTCGATTAAGAATCCGTTTGAACAGGCCCCACTTCGGTTGGTAGCATTTGCCGAATGGGACGGCGCGGACCCCGCGCTGCAAACCGGGAGTAGACGGTATCGAACGCTCATTATTTGCCTTCATCTGGAAGTATTCAAAACGTGACCAGATGGTGCTTCTGGTCCTGACGGTTTGTCTTTTTCCGTTACAGTTCCTGACCTTGGAACTGCCCAAGCGTATCATCAATGATGCGATTGATGCGGACACATCTTACATCGATGTGCTCAATTGGGAGATGACGCAGGAAAACTACCTGATCATGCTCAGCTGCCTGTTTTTGCTGGCGGTGTTGTTCCACGGCCTGATGAAAATGCGCATCAACACCATGAAAGGTGTGCTGTCTGAACGTATGCTGCGCCGCTATCGCTACACGTTGATTTCGCGCATCACCCGCTTCCCGCAGCCCTACCTGCGCCGCACCTCGCAGGGCGAAATGGTCAGTATGGTCACGGCCGAAGCCGAGCCGCTGGGCGGCATGATGGGTGACGCCATCAGCCTGCCGGTGATGCAGGCCGGGCAAATGCTCACCATCCTGACCTTCCTGTTTTTGCAAAACGTCTGGTTTGGCTTGGCTGCGATTGCGCTGATCCCTCTACAGGCTTGGCTCATTCCCAAGCTGCAACGTCAGATCAACCTCTTGAACAAGGACCGGATTGTGCAGGTTCGCCATCTGGCCGCTGAGATTGGCGAAACCGCCACCGGCACGCCCGAGCTGCGCGGCAACGGTGGCTGGCGCTTCCGCCTGTCGCAAATCACCCGCCGTCTGGGAACGCTCTTCCTGATCCGCCTGTCGATTTACAAGAAGAAGTTCTTCATGAAGTTCCTCAACAACTTCATCACCCAGCTGACGCCGTTCTTCTTCTACCTCGTGGGTGGCCTTCTCGTGATCCGTGGGCAAGTCACCCTCGGCGCGCTTGTGGCGGCTTTGGCCGCGTACAAAGACCTGTCCTCGCCTTGGAAAGAACTGCTGAACTACTACAACCGCGTCGCCGACCTGTCCCTGCGCTGGCATCTGATTGGGGATCGTTTTGGCCCGTCTGGCATGGTCGACGAAGAGCTGATCGACAATGAGCCCGACGACATCCCACGTCTGACCGGCGACATTGTTCTCAAAGACGTCTACGTGCGCGATCATGATGGCGACAGCGTGCTGGAAAACATCTCCACCACCGTGCGCCAAGGCGCGGTTATCGGCATCCGCTCCCAAGACGCCGAAGAGCGCCGCGCCGTGGCTGAGCTGTTCACGCGAGAGATCACACCTTTGAGTGGCTCGCTCTCCATTGGCGGCGTCAAACTCAACGACCTGCACCAACGTGTGATCGCCACCCGTGTGGGCTATGCTGATCCGTCGCCATACGTGTTTGAGGGCACCTTTGGTGACAACGTCCTGATGCCGCTTAAGCAAAAGCCGCTCTCCGATCTGCCCGACCCAATGGGCGAAGCCGAAGAGAAAAAACGGGCCTATGAATCCAGCCGCACCGGCAACAGCGCCGATCGCCTGTTCTCGGACTGGGTGAATCCCGCGCTTGGCGATCTTGCCAGCGAGGATGATGTGCACGCTTGGTGGGTGGCGGTCATGGACGCCACCGGCGCGGGCAATGCCCTGTTCCGCAAAGGTCTGGACCAACCCTTTGCCGAAAACGACCACCCGGAACTGGCGCAAACCCTTGTCGACCTGCGTCCACAAATCCGCGCGGCACTGGACAAGGCTGGCCTCACCAAATCTTACTTCCGCTTTGATCGCGAACAGTACAACCCGGCCCTGCCTGTGGCCGCCAACCTGTTCTTTGCCACCCCGCGCCAGATGATCACCGACGGCCGCGAGGAGCGCATCAGCGAGTTCCTAAAACTGCTGCAAGAGCTGGGCATTGAAGAGAGTATCCTGCGCATGAGTCGCGAAGTGGTGGAAATGCTGAACCAGACTTTTGGCGTGGACGGCACTGACCACCCGCTGTTCCAGCAGCTTGGCTTTGACCCGGATGACTTCACCCGCAACGTGGAGCTATTTGCCAAGAGCCGTGATGTGCGGCTGGCCAATATGACACAAGAAGAGCTGGAGCAGATGATCTCACTGCCGCTTCTGGTCTCGGCAGAACGCATCGGCGCGGGCTTTAGCGATGAGCTCAAGCAATCCATTCTGGAACTGCGCCATTCCGAGGCGCAAAAGCTGTCGGAATGGACCGCCGTCTATTTCGCCCCCCTGCGCGAAGACCGCTACGCCCCCGGCCTGACGGTTCTGGAAAACGCGATCTTCGGCAAACTTGCCGCCTCCGCTGGCCCCCGCGCCGAGCAAATTCGCGACATCGTTGCGCAAACCCTGGCCGAAGCCGGCATGAAACAAGAAGTGGCCGAGTTGTTGTTTGCCGTGCCCACCGGCATCGGCGGCGCAGGACTGCCCTCTGCCTTTGCCGAACCGCTCGCGATCAGCCGCGCAGCCATAAAAAAGCCCGATGTGATGATCCTCAACCGCTGCCTTGCCAACTATGAAGAAGGCCAGGCCGCACACACCATCGCCAACCTGCGCGAACTGCTGCCCAACACCACTTTCCTCTATCTGGAAGAGGAGTTTGAAGACGCCGACAGCTTTGATGTGGTGCTGGAGTTGGAGCACGGTCGCCTAAAAGACAGCGGTGTGGCCGCGGTGGATGACACCGACAACGCCGCCAGTGCCGACTTGCGGCGCAAAATGCGCGGGCTGGCCTCGGCCGATATGTTCAACGGATTGTCCCGCCGCCAGATGCGCCTCCTGGCCTTTGGTGCGCAATGGCACAGCGCCCCGGCGGGCGAGTATGTCTTCCATATGGGGGATGACCCCTCCGATGGCGCCTATCTGATCCTCGAAGGCGAGGCCGGTCTGGGCTATCGCACGCCGGACGGCCAATCCCATGTGGTGGCCGAGGCAGGCGCAGGCACGCTGGTCGGCGAATTGGCCCTGATCCGCAAAGAAAAGCGCGCGCTGGACATGTATGCCAAATCCGATCTGGAAATGCTGCGCTTGGGCGAAAGCGAGTTTATGGCCGTGGTCGAAAACGACGCCTCCACCGCCTTCCGCATCCTGCAAGCTGTCTCCGGCTATGTCGGCGCGCCAAAACAAAGCAGCAGCGAAACAGAAGACGCCTAAGAAAGCTCTCCCTCGGCCTAAAAAACTCAAGGCCGAAGGGACTAGTCTTTGTCAGCTATCCACCTCATTGCGACAGCCAAGCCCAACCCCAAGGTCACAATGCGCGCGTAGCCGCTCGGTGTCATCACGGGTCCATCCTTTCGGCCCCGTGACTTCGGCCCAGGGCGAAATGTAATCTCGCGCATAGTAGGCATGGCCATGACCGGGCGGCGCGCCAAAGGACAGCGCCATATCCAGTGCCAATTGGAATTGCGTGACAATAGGAATGAACACCAGATGGCGGGAGACATCCTCGGCAGGGGGATCATTCATCCATTCCGGCGCCCGAAACAGCGAGAACGGATCATAGAACACAATCGGATCGCTGGAGTACTGCAAAAAGGCAATCCGCATCCGCCCCCAAGGTCCAGGCGCTTCGGAGGCGTCATGGAAGTGGTTGGCGTAGCGCACCAAAGATCCAGTGCCCTGAAGTGGTCCCGGAAAACTGGACAGTCATCTAAGGTGTATCCCAAACCTTTGAAGGGATACGAAAATGGCGAAGCGCCGGAATTTTACAGACCAGTTTAAAGCCAAGGTGGCACTGGAA
>Ga0189286_100122_pt1 | contig 48882 bp, 45 predicted proteins | sample UW69minimetaG_FD_130330 | JGI IMG/M metagenome (GOLD analysis project Ga0189286, IMG submission 130330) | Marine microbial communities from the Costa Rica Dome - UW69 mini metaG | ecosystem: Environmental > Aquatic > Marine > Oceanic > Photic zone | place: Costa Rica: the Eastern Pacific...
ACATATCCATCACTAAAGCCCATTTGTATGTTAGTTTCAAATTTGTAACTCATATGATTAAAGATAAGAATTCAAAAATTGAAAAGTAACACTTTTTGGTATTTTAGTGCAAAGGTCTCTTAATAGTATTAGTTTTAAACTTATCCTGATATTTAAGTATAATTTCTTGTACTTGTGAGTAAACGTTATTTTCATTGAACAAACTAGTTTTGTACCTAAGAAGTTTTTTATTTTCCATTATGTACATGATTACACCTTCTACCATTTCAATGTAGACTAAAATAATAGTAATGAAATGATCAAAAAAGTACCATAATGCAAGTACATTATTGTACAATTATTACAATAGTTTCCTTGGGATTATCTCCCATTTACTGGAATATCTATTTCATAAAATATAGAACAATCAATACAATTTTATCAGGTTAACTAACGAACCAGATCACTATGACATTGACTAGTAATATTATCCCTAAAATGTGCATCCATGTTTTAGAACCTAGTTTCAATGGCTTAGCGACTTCATGCTCTATTTAAGACCAAAGTGCGATAAAGCTAATCCAAAGCCAGCTATTTTCAATTTTATTGATTAATAAATAAACCATTCCTGCTAAGAAGATAAACATGACAATTGTAAATAAAATTCAAGTGTTTCGATTCTTATCCATTTCCTACTTTTTTAGGGTAAGTTCATTAATCATCAAGTTTGATCTTTTCATAGCCGTCTAATTTTAATTCGAATGACCCTTCTGTTGCTGTAGCTTTTTTATAAATTGAAAGCAAACCTAATTCATTATTTGCTAACCATACTTCTCCGCGCAAATGGCCATAATCTATATAAATTACATGACAATCGAATGTATATTTACCTATAGTACAAGTATCTATACGTAAGAACTTTTCTTTTAGTTTCATGGTTCGCGCAAAAGAAACATCTATTATTTTTCTATTATACTCTACACCTAATTCGAGTTCTCTATTTGTTGGATCGTTGTAAATTGTACTCCAATGATAGTCAGTTCCACGAATAAATTCTTGATGATTTGGGCTTAGATCTTCTGGTCCTTGTGAGTAAAAGTTGCATAGATCAGCATTAAGTAAAAAGTTGATATTTGATACACTTCCATTGGAATATCTGTAAATTCTCCTTGATACTCTTCTACTCTATTCTTACCTATCCAGAAGGTTTCATTTATTTGTGTATCATAGGCATTTGTAAAGCCTTCAATACTATTTACAGCGTCCTTTATTAGAAGAGATTTTTTTGTTCTATCTACTTCTCTTGTAGATTTCAATTTTACAATTTGTTGATTGGAAGCATTCATTTTATAAGTTCTCGTTACTCGTAAATTTACTGGAGGATTAAAACTCTCTTTAGATGGCGAAATATCATCATCACTTTTACAAGAAACACTTATGATTATTAGACTAATAGATACGTTTTGAACTCAATTTGCTATTAATTGTAATTCACATATTCGAGGAAAATCCTGCATGCTCGTAATTATTTAGGCAATCGATTCTTTATGGTTAAAATTTGTCCCATGTGATTTGCCGAATGTTCCATTACATGATACCAAATATAGTGGTAGTTGAGTCCTTATTCTATATTTGAAGCAAACCAATCATCATCTTTTGTTTTGAGTAGTTTCAATGTTTTTTTACGGACTTGATTCCATAAATCCAGATAAAACGAAATCGGTTTGTCTTTGAGTATGCTTTTTACTTTTTCATTAATTTCACCTGCAATACCAAATTTCTTTACTTCCTCTTTTGTCCATTCTCGACCTTCCAATGTCATGGTCTGATAATACGATTCTGTGGACACTAAATGCATGATTAATGCTCCTATACTATTGGCATTAGCATCATACAAAAAATCAGTTTGTGATTGATCTAGGTCTTTGACTTGTTCCGTAATTCTATCTTTTAAATCTTCCAACATGTAAACCATTAAACCAATCTTTGGTGAATAGCCTTCAACTGCTTTCATCTCTCCTTGAGCGTTCATGAAGAGTATTGGTAATACTAACAGTAGAGATGTAATTTTTGTTTTCAGAGATTTCATAATGCCGTTTTAAAGTCAAAATTTATGTTCTAAAAATAGGTATTATTAGCATTCGTCCTTATTAAAGGATCGTTAATAGTTTTGAGAATATCAATAACGACTAAGTATCTATAAATTCAAAATTTCTTACGTATAAATTGCACAGAACACGTATTTCTGGGTATTAACAATACGTAAAACCCAGAGAGATTTATTAATGAAATCTCCTCTAAGTTCTATATAATTATCTTATTGCTTTATATATGCTTACAGAATTATAATGGCTAATTTTTTATTTCGAGCAACAACTTCTTCGCAGCTTTTCCTAGTTCTCCATCAACATCCAAAGAAACTGTTTTGTTGAATAGTTCTTTTGCTTTTTCAATGTTTCCTAGTTTTAAATATGCTTGTCCTAAATTTTTGTGTGTCAAGGCTGAATTTGGAAATAATTGTAATATCATTGAAAATACTTGTGTAGAAGCCTGTACTTGCTCTTTGCGACCTGTTTGTAATAGAATGTTTCCTAATTTGTTTAATTCTGCTTCAAAATCACAAAAAACATAGCGTGGATCTTGTACCATTTTTGGAAGTTCTTCCATCAACTTTTGCGTCTGTCCTGTAGTGTATAATTCTACGATATAGTCTAATGGTTTTGGTTTAAAACCTTCTGCATTAAAGTTTAACACTGCTTCTAAAACAGTATCTTTATTATTTATATATTCATCAAAAGTCATCGTAACTGGAATGCTTGGTGCTGTCCAATCTGCATTTTCCAAAGCAGGCATATCTTGCCACCAGATATAGGATAAATATGCATTGATTTTACTATTCGGCAAGGTAACTGCACGCGCATCTCCATAGAAGTTTATATTTTCAGAAGTTGGTTCTCCTACTAAAATCGCGTTTGTATATCGTATTATTTCATTGGTTAGGTTTTGACAGGCCGAAAAGGTTTCACGTCCAATGATATAATAGAAACTTCCTTTTTTGTTGATATGCGGTCTTGCCATTAAGCCTTTTATTAATGGAAGATTGTTGTAATTGTTTCCGCCACCATTCAAACGGACATCATAGACTAATTTTTCTATCTCATGCATGTCTATAAACGCAAATAATCGCTTGTAAAATTGTTTCAATGTTTCGTTTGTATCATCAAATACAGAACTTTGACGAACATAGAGTACTTTTTTATCTTCTAAATATTCAAAATAGAAGAGTTTGTCTTTAAAATGTTTTAGATATAAAGGTGTTTTATCTGTATTTCGTACAGTAAGCCAATTTTCTGTAGGCATGGTAAAATTGAACACTTTTGGCTTGTCTTTTACATCGATCGTATTGAATTTATATTCAAATACTTTTCCGTCTTTTTCTAACGTCAATGTAACTGTTTTCGAAAGTGTTGGAATGACACCTTGCGCGTGTAATACTTCTGGTGAAGCTAAAAATCGTAAACCATAAGCTTTAAAGTATTGTGGATTTTCTACAGGAACGACTGGATAAATCAGTTCCATTGCTTTTTCAATAGACGTCTCTCCTATTTTTAAAACTTTAGCTCCTAATGCTTTTTTATGATCTTTTTGAACGCCTTCAATATAGATTCCATCAGGAAATTGATAAAGATTGATCGGCAAAATTCCACTTTTAGCAGTTGTACTATACGGAATTTGTGTGTGTCCATATTTGAATTGCGATACAATGCGCGTTAATCCCACACGGATTTCATGTTCTTGTAAGTTTGGAATTTGTTTGTACAGTGACTCTACTGCAGCATCAAAGCTTTCTTTAGTGGTTTTTACAAACAGAAACGAATAGTCTTTATGAACAGTTTGTTGTAAAAATCGAAGATCTTCTTGCCATTTTGCTGGACTAAGTTTTGTTTGTGCAATTCCTTGTAAAAATAACAGCAGACTTAGTAATAAAAGTATTTTTCTCATGATGTGATTGTTTAATGATACTACAAATATTGCTGTATTGGATTATAAGAAATAGCACTTTTTGTTGAAGTGTAGTATTTGGTACTTGAAACATCACAAAGGCATTATATGTTCATCCATTCTTTAAAATCATGAACCTTTTTTCTGCTAACAATGAATTCTTGATCTCTTGAATTGCTCACAGTTAACTTCAACCGATGATTAAAATATGGTTCTATTTTTTGAATGGAAGCTTTTGAAACAATCTGTCCTCTGTTGATTCTATAAAACATTGTTTTCCTTAATGAATCAAATAATTGATCCATGGTTTCATCAATGATATAGCGTTTATTGGTATGCGTGATGCCAAAAGTCATACTACTTTCAGAATATACATATAACAAATCTGAAATTTTAATTTGAACAAAGCCATTGCCTTCTTTTACCAAAATTCCTGAACGTTTTTTTGGTGATTGAATGCTGGTAAGAAGCGTATTTAAAAGTGTTGCATCTAATTCATTAGTTGCTTTTTTTGTTTTTTCAAACTTATGCAATGCTACCTCTAAATCTTCTTGTTGAACAGGTTTTAATAAATAATCTACACTATTTACTTTAAATGCTTGAATGGCATATTCATCAAAAGCGGTTGTAAAGATAATTGGTGCTTCCACTTCTATTTTTTGAAATATTTCAAAGCTCAATCCATCTGCCAATTGAATATCCATAAACACTACATCTGGCGCAGTATTTTCTTGAAACCATACAACTGCTCCTTTCACTGAGTCAATAATGTCTAATAACTGATAATCAAAAGCACTTTTCGTTAGTAATTTTTCCAGTTGACGTGCAGCACGTGGTTCATCTTCAATGATTAGTATTTGCATAATTTTTCTTTTGGTCAGATGATTTTAATAAAGGTAATGAGACTGTAAAATAAATTCCATCATTTTCAATGATTGGTAGTTTGTTTGAAATTAAAGCATATCGTTGTTCAATATTTTTTAATCCAATTTTTGTAGAATGTACTTTGGTTGATTTTGCTTGAATTTTGTTGCATACCACTAAATAATCATCTATAATTGTTACAGTTATGATCAAAGGTTCTGCTCTAGAAACGATGTTGTGTTTGATTGCATTTTCGATGAGTAGTTGCAAACTCATAGGCACAATCATAGCTATTAATTGATCTTCTGGAATATTCCAATAAAGCTGTAAATTGTCTCCAAATCTTTCTGACTGAATAGACACATAAGCTTTTGCAAATTTTAATTCTTTTTCAATAGCGATCAAATTTGTACTTCCTGATTCTAGTATAAAACGATACACATTTGATAAATTATCAACAAAATCTGTGGCTTCTTCCCTTGGATCTTGTTCAATGATATCTCGCAAGATATTTAAACTATTAAATAAAAAATGTGGTTGTGCCTGATTTCGTAATGTATCTAACTGCGCCTGAATCATTACTTGTTTTGCCTGTTCTTCTTCTCGGACAGACTTTTCTAATCGTACATGCGAATAAATGATTTCGTATATCGCCATAATCATAGCCGTAATAATCGTAATGGGAATCAATACTTTTAAACTCGTAATATGGTGTGCATGTACATCAAATAGAAAATTTACAAAACTGCTTGAGAGCCAACCTGCAAAGAAATGTACAAATACTACCGAGCCAATGATGGCTAGAATAAGTAGACTAATCCGCTTTTTATCATCTTTAAAATCTGGATAATTTTTTCGTAGAAAAATTAGCAGTATTCTTAAGATAATCCAATGAGACGTAGTGAAAAATAATGTAACAATCCACGCAATCAACTGAAGCTTTAACGTAACTAGTTCCATTGCATTATTAAAAAGATAGTGATTGATAAAAGCTAACGCAAGAATACCAAAAATTGTATACCAAAAGTCATTAAATCCAATGTATTGTATACGTTTTTGCTTATTTAATAATGGCATAAAATAGTAAAGTTGTTTAGTGTATCGCGAATAACGGAATTATTTGAATACCACGCAATTCAAAAAAATCACGACTACTATTCTTTGGGTCTGAGTGTTTCAATAATCTGCGCATCAACCCAAAATATGTCTACATTTTCATAATTGTCTGGCGACATATTTCTATTAAAGAAAAGATATTTTCCATCGGGCGTTACGCAGGCAAGAGCTTCCCAACCTGAAGTATTTATCTTGTCACCCATATTGATAGCTTCTCCCCATGAACCGTCTTGTTGTTTAAAACTGATATAGATGTCAGAATCACCATATCCGCTTTCTCTTTCGCCATCCCAAATTAGATAGGATTCATCTGGAGCAATAAAAGGATGTGCGTTCATTCTTCCAGTATTAATCTGTTTTCCAAAAGCTTTTGGTGCTTCACGCTTGCCATTGATTAATCTTGAATACCGAATAACACCATCTCCGTTTGGCATTCCTATTTCGTCAAAAACGTACATTCCTTTTGAAGAAGCTGTAAGTCTCATAATTTGTATTTCTAAGAACGATGAATCTAGTTTTTTTAAGGCCAACCAATCACCTGTTTTGGTACGTTTTCTGTATTGCCTGCCCAAATGCATCGTTTGACCATCAGGAGCGATAAAAGGAGTTCCTCTGCGAGGAGAAACAATGGATTCTTCCCATTGATTATTTTTATATTGAAAAACAACAAGTTCTTGTTTTTTAGTTTCCGCATTGTTTCTAATGAAATAGAATTCTTTTAAATCTGGTGTGAAGACGCCACTTACTTCCCAACCATCTGTTGTCACCATACCCGGAGCAAAAATTTCAGGTATCAAACCTGGTGTTTTTTGCCTAAGATATAGATGTTCGTTGTTTGTAGTTGATGAATTATGACTGTTTGAATTTTGTTTGTTAGTATCGCAAGCATTTAAGAATAATGCGAATACAATTGTCAAAATAGAATACGTTTTTCTCATGATGTATATTTTAGTACTGATTGTTATTGCTTTGTAAAAGCTGGTAAAACACGTTCTGCAACCAATTGCAATACACTAATTTCTAGTCTATGAACTGTGGTTACTATGATAAGATCAAGTTCGTCAATAAGAATGATGGTTTGTCCACTACCGCCTTGTGCAGACGTGCTGAAATAGTTTTTATCACCTACTTTCATATCTGCTTGCCACCAAAAGTAACCGTAACCAACATTGGAAATATCACCAATATCATCGAAGTTTTCATCGTCGCTATGACGCACTATTCTATGGATCGCATTGTCTATAAATACTTCTGGAATCAATTGCTCTCCATTCCATTTGCCTTTGTTATTTGCTAAAATTCCCCATTTGAGCATATCACGTGATGTCATGCTGCTACGACTTGAAGCCCTTGGCAACCCACTGATATCTCTTGGCCATTTATAATTTGTAATGCCAAGTTTATCAAGCAATTCATTTTTTATAAAGTCCTTTGCCGAACTCGGAACAACAGCATCTAACACTTGCATGACCAACATTGGATCGTTTTGATATTTGAAACTTGGCATATCTGCTGTAATCGGTTTTGTATGTTCAAAATAGGCTTGTACTTCTTTCTGTCCTTTTATCTTACTTGGATCTTTTTCAAATTGATCTCTCTGTGCATCAGTGATTCGAATGCCTGAACGCATTGTCAATGCTTGATTGAGCGTGATGTTTTCTGCACCTTCTACAAATTTTGTTGGGTCTAAATCTTTGAGAAAACTAGCAATTGGTTTGTCTAAATCATCCATCGTTAAATATCCTAATTGGATAGCACGACCAATCGCCATACTTGTATATACTTTTGTCGCGGATGCTTGTGGATGTGGCAAATTGATGCGTCCCTTGGAATAATAGGATTCAAAAACGAGTTTTCCTTTGTGAGCAATTAGAAAACTGTCAAAATTACCATGTTTGTGATTGGCAATTTCTTTTGCGAGTTTTAGAATCTTTTCTTTATCGCCTCCATTAACGCCTAATTCTCCTACTGAAACACCTTCTTTTCGATCAGTAGGCGATACATCAATAAAAGCTTTTTTTAGCTCTGGAATATCTCTGAATGAAAGTGATGCTTCATCAACAGTAGCTTCTGGCGCATTTTGACTAAAGCTACTATTTATGAATAAAAGAAATAGTAAAAATAGTTGGATGGTTGTACTTTTTATATTCTTAGTTTTCATTTACTGCTGTGTTTTGTTTTTTCTTTGTTTTTAGCTCTTGTAACTTATGCCTAGTACGATTATTTTCAGGGTTTAATTCAAGTGATTTGGCGTAGTTCAAAATAGCTAAATCCAGTTTTCCTGCTTTTTCACAGGCTTCTGCATAACTATCATACACTTGAAAGCTATCTGGATAGAGTATTATATTTATTTTGAAAGTGTTGAGCGATAATTTCATTCTGTTTGCATGAAAAAAGTCATATCCTAAATCATTCAAATGCGCTTCAGTTACCGCGGGATTCGTAGGCTCTTTTTCAAGTAACATTCTATATGCAGTTATTGCTTTTTCAACATCACCTTCTAAAAGAAACTCCACAGGTTCTTTTCTATCAGCATCGATTTTAACAAAAGTTGCAACCATGTTTCCATCATTTCTACTCAGGTATTGCAAATTCATTCTTTTATTTTCAGCATTAGGTTTGAATTGAATAAATCGACTCGAGTTTCTTCTCACAAAACTACTATCTGAGATTTTGACTAATTCTTCTGCTTCCACGTCAACAATATTTTTATAGAAAAGTTGATTGCCTTTTTGAAAGACTTCGATAATGTTTCCATTCTCCGCATATCTTCCCGTAATGCTATCTGCAAAAGACTGCTCTATTTCTATTTTTTCATGTACTGGTACATAATTGTCCCATTCATAAGCTATGGCAACAGCGCGCATCACTTCTGCATTAAACTCTGGAAAAGTGGAATTTGTCATTACAACTACGCCGTATTCTTTGTCTCTATGCGCCACTATTTCAGTATAAAAACCTCTATTCCATCCATGATGTCTTAAGTAAATTTCATTATTTCTATTTAATAGCTGAAATCCTAATCCTAATGTAAATGACCAACTTGAACCATTGACTCCATAAGGTGTTCCCATCAATTTGGTGAGTTCTCTTGATAATCCTTTAGTAGTTTTACCATTTAATGTTTGGTATCTGTTAATGATAAATTTTGCATAGTCTTCGGCAGTTGTCCACAAGCCATTTGTAGCCATTGCAGGATAGATACTTCTTCCTCCTTCTGCCTTAGAACCGTCTGTTAAATACCCTGTAGCAATCTTCGACAACTGTGCTGCTGTCAGTGATTGATTATACGTACTATTGTTCATTTCTAAGGGTTCTAACACAAGTTCATGCATGATTTCTGGAAATGTTTTTCCTTTAACATCTAGCATTAATTGTTGAATAGGCACATAACTAGCATACGCAAAACGAACACTTTCTTCTGGTTCTTTATTTATAGTAATTGGCGCATTTTTAGCTGGAGAAGTTCCGTTTAGGATTTGTACAAGTGTTGGAATTTTTTCATCAATGCTATAGCGTCCTGTTCCACGAGGATGTATTCCTGCAGAATGATTCAATATATTTTTTATGGTTACTTTCTTTTCTTTGGTAAATTCATTTTCAGGTACTTTCCATGACTTTAAATAGTTATTGATATTTTCATCTAAATCTAGTTGATGTTGTTCTACAAGACACAATACACCGTAGGCAGATACCGGCATACTCGTTGCTGCTGCTTGAAAAAGAGTTTGTGTTGTTACAGGAGTATTACTTTCCTTATCCGTTACACCATAGCCTTTTGCCCAAGCAATTTCGCCATTATGTATCACAGCAATGCTGGCACCCGGAATGCCATAATGCTTCATACGTTCTTCTATAGACCAAGTGGAATCACCTTTTATATGTACTCGTGTTGTCAGCCCTTTTTCTACTTTTTTCATGAGATCTATTTCTGGAGTATCTGTAGTTGCTATTTTGGCACAGGATTGAAAGAGAATTAAGAGTAAAAGAACTGATATACATTTTTGAATATTCATAAATTTTATAGTTGAATGATTGAGATATTATGTTTTGCCTTACTTTTTTGTAATTATCTATACAAAGGATGGTTTTTTATCGCATGAATTGAATTAAAATTATGTCAACTGCTCTATGCTTGTACGAACTACTCAAACAGGAGCATTATAATGAGTATCTTGCACGCAGAATTCCGATCAGCATGAACTTGAAATCGTTTGTATATTTTCTTTTACTGGGCACAATGTTGCTTTTGACTTCTTGTACTGAAAATACTGTGTATAAGCAGCATGAAACTGTATTTCAAGTTGGAGATCAACAAGAATGGGCAGATAAAAATTTGAAAGATCAGTACTGGCAACAACGTATTTTAATTGTTCCTGATGGCCAAGTTTTTTGGTCCAGAACTAAGATTGAGCTTTTAAAAAGTTCCAAAGCTATGCGTCCGTATGGTTTGATGCTACAAGTTTACGGTGAATACGAAGTATTTTGGGATGGTGTTTTAATTGGAAAAAATGGAAATCCCGGTCAAGAAAACGTGCTAAAACCAGAAGGTAAAATGTGGGCGACCTTTAGTATTCCTCCGCACTTGACAAAAACAGGAGAACATGTACTGGCTTTGCGATCAAGTTTATACCATTTTCCAGATCATCTAGGAATAGAAGAAATGAAGATTAATGATTATGATGAATTACAAATGGATCGGCTTATAGAATCATCGTATGTGCATCTTTTTGCAGGTGCTTTTTTGATTGCTTTTTTCTATTTTCTGTTTCTATTTTTAAGTGATAAAAAGGAGTTTGCAACTTTAATTTTCAGTATTAGTTGTTTTTTGTTATTTGCCTTGATATTGGCAGAATTCAGTAAAGTATATATTGCCATTCATTATAGTTTGCATGTCATACGCTTAAAGATTATAGGCGCATTGATGTTGGGGATTTCTTTTTTTATTCCATACTATTTTTCCTTGCGTTTTCCATTTCCTAAACGAAAATTACAACTAACGATTTACGCAGGTATTTTGTTGTACTTTTTCCTATCGAGACATGTTTTTGAGTTGAAAGCAAATAATATGATTTTGAGTATGTGGATATTTTCAATTGCTATAGTCTTATTTGGTGTTTATAAGAAGATCAAAGGTGCGCGTCTTGTGTTGTTAGCTCTTCTACTTTCTGTATCTATTGGCTTTTTTACTCCTTTTGACAAGAGTTTGTTTGTAGGTTTTTGCTTGATTCTTTTAGGAATGTTTTATTTGCTTTCGCTCAGGATGAAAGAACAACGATTGGCGTATGAAACTTCATTGATTCAGTCTACACGATTGCGTTTGGAATTGTTAAAAAAGAACATTCAACCACATTTTATCATGAATACGTTAACTTCTTTAATCGATTGGATTGAAGAAAGTCCAAAGAAAGGAGTTTTGTTTATAGAAGCTTTGGCGCAAGAATTTGATCTTTTAAATCAGATAGAAAACAAAAAACTGATTCCTATTGCACAAGAAATTGCACTTTGTCGTACACATTTGGAAATTATGGAATATCGAAAAGAGATTGAATATACCTGGCAAGAAGAAGGTATTGATTTTAAACAAGATATTCCGCCTGGAATTTTTCATACTTTATTAGAAAACGGAATTACGCACAGTTTGCCGCTGGAAGATAATACGATTCAGTTTAAGCTTATTTTTGAATTGAATCATAAGTACAAATGTTATACATTTTTAACCTTTGCAAATCGTGCTAGTATGACAACACCTACAAAAGATGGTACTGGCAAAAAATATATAAAAGCTCGACTTACTGAGAGCTATCAGGAACAATGGGATTTTACTTCTGAACCTGTAGCGCAGGGTTGGAAAAATACTGTAAAAATTTATTTTTAAGCAAATGCATATTTTAATCGTAGAAGATGAATCAAGAATCGCTAAAAGAATTGAACGTATGACGCGTGCTATTCTTGGTGACACCTTACAATCGTTAAAGTATATCAATACACTTCAGGAAGCATTGCGATTTATTGAGCATAACGAATTGGATTTGGTGCTTTTAGACTTGAATTTGAATGGCGATAATGGTTTTGATTTGTTGACAACGGCCGTTTCAAAATCCTTTCATACCATTGTAATTTCTGCATATAAAGAGCAAGCTATTACTGCTTTTGAATATGGTGTTTTAGATTTTGTACAGAAACCTTTTAACAAAGAACGCTTGGAACAAGCCTTGCTTCGAACCATTAAAGATGAAAAAATAGAGACGAATGCAGTTAAATTTTTAGCGGTTAAGAAAAGACATCGAATACATTTAATTCCTATTGAAGATATATTGTATATCAAAGGAGCTGGCACATATTCCGAATTGTTTTTAACTGATGACACCAAAGAATTACATGATAAATCGCTTGAAAAATTAGCACAATTATTAGCACCTACTTTTGAACGCTTTCATAAGTCATATTTAGTCAAACTGTCTGAAGTTAAGGAAATTAGTGTCGCTTCTGGCAGTAAATATATGGCTGAACTAAAGAATGGAGCGCGTATTCCTATTGGGCGTACGAGGTATAAGGATGTTAAGGAGAAGTGGGTTTGAGTTGGTTTGATAGTGTATAGCAAAATGTTAAATTAATTAAATTTTATAATTCTCTTATTGTTTATAAGAGTTAGATTTACTTATTAACGTAAATATAAAACAATGTTATGAGCAGTTGACCTTAGTAGTATTTGTTAAAATTAGTTTAAATGAAATTACATTGGTCGCCTGTCAACAGCATGAATAATATCTCCTCCATATGTTATCAACAATAATAATTCTACTTTATATAAAAATTTACCTTTTTTATCAAATTCATCTTCAATAGCAGTCATCCAAAACCAAGGTCCTTTACATGAACATTGCCATTCTTCTTCATAATTTAAACTCTTCTTATTACCGCAAGACCAACACCATACTTGAAATTCTCCACATTCGTCACACTTACCAATAGTTTGTATATAAGCCGTACCTTCTATGAGTATTCCAGGAGCTGTATCCCATAAAACAAGTCCATTTCTACAACTGTGAGATAGACACCTATCCCAGTTTTTTAAATCTAAGTTTTCAATGTCATCTGATGAGACAATTCTAATTCCAATATTTTTTTGAGCTCTTCTTTTTGCGGATTTAGTATAGCCATTAGAACAAATTAATATACCATGTTTTGCTTTGACATCTTTCATTAATCCTTCAAAAGCTTCCACTTCTTTTATATCAATAGGTCTTTTTCTATCTTTAGCATCTATGATAATTCTCCTACTTAAATCAGAATCATATCTATAGTCAATTAGAACATCTAATTGTCTTTTTCGATTACTTATAATGCCCTTTATTCTAGCATTTGGGATAACTGTATATGAATGATCATCATATTCATCAATACTTAATGAAGCAATAAGACACGTTCATAAGCTCTCCATTTTTTCATTAGTTATATTGCAATTATTTTTTTACAAAATCCACACCTACTCTGATTGGATGATTAAATGAGTGATTAGCTATTCTTTGTGTATAATTTGATTTTATAGTTGTTATATATTCAGCTAAAAAGTCTTCTTTATTTCCATTAGAATCTAAACTTTCAAATACAATTTTATTATCAATAAATTCTGTGTTCGTAATCGTATATTGAAGTGGCTTTATATAAACTGGGCTAAACTTATGAAGGTTATCATCTACAGATGTTACATCAGTCCATTTGACAATTTCGCTTACAGACAAATAGCTTACAAATGCTGTGTCTCCTAATTTTAATGCATCACTGCGTTTTATAGGTTCTCCTTTTGCAAAAAAGAATTTATGATCTATTTTATTGGGTCTCAAACAATCACATAAAGCTGTTATACATATAAAAAAATCATTAGTGCCTTCTTTTTTAAATACATCTCCAAAATTGAGTTTATTATCGTTCTTTAATTTTGTAGAATTATAAAAAATATTCATTGCGATTAATTCTTCATCGCTTGGTTGTTTATTCTCATTTTGTGTATCTAAAAAATAATTTTCTAATAATGAAATTGATTTATCTCGAATGTTTAGTTTTGCTTTTTCAAGCATTATTTCCTTTATAAATTCTGGAAAAAAATGTAAAAGATCTTCCGATTTATACTTTTCTCTATGATATATTATCGCATCTTTATCAAATTGTAATAAATTTTTATCAATAAAAGCAGAGCTTTTAGAAAATATTGATTGCATTTCTAAACCTAAAAGTTGGGTAAAACTAGATTTTCCTTGAATTATTTGATTTGAAATACTTTTAATTAAGTCTTCTGGACTGTTCTCATCTTTATTTAAGATTGTTACTATCGTATTATCTATGATAAATGTTTTATTTTCAAAATTTGTGAGTGATGGACAACTATTTGGTTCTATTGATTTAATTGTGTCACTTAATGCTATTGAAGCTGTAATTATTGCACATTTTTTATTTGAAATATCTGTGATATCTTGAATTTTTTTAATTTGATCTTTATTAGATTTAAATAAATTACCTAGTTTCTTACCACAATCTCTACTATCTCGATTGACATTTATGTCATTTAAGATATCTTTGATTTCAATTATTTCATTTTCATTTTCTAAATCAGCATATAATTCACTATAATAATCAGAATTATTACCTGAAAAATAAGATAAAATATTTTCAAATATTGAGTCTATACTACTACCTTTTTCAGAAGTATATATTGTACAAAAATGTATATGAGGTCTTTTTACAATATCTGCTAATAGTTCTAAAGAATACTCTTGACCAGAATTATTACCATCTAAATTCCAATCAAGTAAAACTAAATCTCTATCCTCAAATAAATAGTCTTTTAGAATTTTATTTTTTTGGTCATCAATTCTATATTTATGAATAGCTAAAGAAATACCGTCTTCTTTAAATTTTTCATATAAATCAATTGATATTTTTTCTTCAATTTCCCCTGTTAATTCTGATTCTTCTTGAAAATATTCTCTTGCATTTTCATCAATGAAAATGGCTGACTTTATAGAGCTTTTAATAATCTCTATCGCTTTATCTTGATAACTCATATAATCTTTAATTAATTTAAACGCTTGATAACAAAACAAGCTCCTTTGAGTACATTATATTCTTTTTCGTTAGTGGCATAGATATCTAAATTATTCTCATTTAGACTTTGTTTCGTAAGGTATAAACCTATACCTCTTCCATTTGGTCTATTAGAATAAAACATATTAAAAATTTTATCTAATCTGTGATTCTCTATTTTTAATCCTGAATTACAAATTATAATTTCATTAGTGTCAGTTTTATAATCTAATAGAATTTTGCGATCATCTTTATTACGCATCCAATAGATTGCGTTGTTAATTATATTAATAAATACTGTGTGAATAACGGGCTCTTTAATAGTTAAACTATGATTGTTAAACTCGGAAGTTGCATTTAATTTAATTTTATAATCTTTGATTCTTCTGTCGAAGAATTTCATTAAGTAACTATAAATATCTAATCCTGTTACTTTTTTAGGAATAACGCCAGATATACGGTATAGAGGTGATAATAAATCGTATTTATCTTCTAACTGTTTGAAATTTTGGGTTAAAAATTGGAATTGTTCAACGTCTGTAAAAAGGTTTTCACTACTTAGTTTTGCTATTGAGTTGTTTATTTTAGCATACAACTGGTTGAATTCATGGTCTATAATCTCAACTGCAATTCCTAATTGAGCTGTTTCTCTTGTTTGTTCCCACTTATACTTTATGGTTTCATACTCTGCTCTATATGTTCCTTGAACTAATTCTTCATCAATATCAAAACTTAGTTTACTTAAATGCTCTACCAAAGGAGTCAATTCTTTGTTTATTTGGTCTCTGAGGAATTCAAATTTTGAATTTAATTTTTCAGATTCAATTAAAACACTTTCTTTAGAATTTATAGAATTTACAATTTTCTCTTTATTAAAATTTAAATCATTAATGATTCTTCTTGATCGAAAAGAGAAGTCTTTTAATATTTCATCATATTTTATTTTTAGCTGACTTCTATTTTCTGAAATAATCTTTTCTAGTATACCATTATATTTTTGATAGTTTTTAGTGAATTCTATTTTCAACTCTTTGACTTCAAGTTTTTCTTTAACTCTTATCATTAATTGAGCACTATCTTTTTTTATTGTATCATTGAATGAAACTAACTTATCCTCATACTTACTTAAACGATCTAATTGTGTATCTGTAGGCTTGTAACGCTTTGGTATTCTTGGAATTAAATTTTTAAATTCAATGTCAAGCGTTTTAAGTCTATCTAATAAACTTTCAATATCTGTGTACAATACATCAGCTGTATTTGTCTTTTCCCTTAATTCATTTAAAATAGAAATATATTCTTCTTGATATAACTTAAATTTCTCTGGATATTCCTTTAAAGATCTTGTAAAAGCTTTCTTCTCTTCTGTTGCTCTTTTGTTATCTTTTTTTATGGCTACGTTTTGTTCTTTAATTAATGCCATTTTATCTCTGAACAAGCTTTTCTTGGGCTTATCAGAAAAATAAATTTCAGCTAAGTCAATGAAAAAATTTATTAAATCACTCTCAAATGCTCGATATGCACTATTATTGATTAAACCTTCCCTACTAGACTTATCTTTAAGTTTTTCATTTTCATTTCTTGTTAACCCTAAAAAACCAAACATTCTTCTATATGAAAAATAGAATGTACCAGCTCTTTTAGAACGTCTTTCCTCAAATCTTAAAAAATCAGCATTGGGTCTTCCATACGGTAAGACTCTAAAGTCATCTCTATAGATATATAGTCCTCCATAATTTTTCACTTTACTTCTTATTTTTTCATAAGATACTTCATTTTGTATTGACTCTGTTTCTATTCCTTGATTATAACCCAATTTAATTGAAACATTTCCATAATTACTTCTCGTATTTTTTTTACGAGGGTTTACATAAGAATGTTCTATAATTTCATCATAGATTTTAAGTTTTCCTTTGAAAGAACCATTACCATCAAAAACACCTTCAATTATAATATCTGCAAAATCATAATCTTTTGAGGAAAAAAATTTACCTTCTGATATTAAAAAATCATACTCATCTTGATCATCATCTTTAAATATTGGAATAGATGTTTTTACAATATCGTTTTTCTCCTTGAAGTCATTGGTAAATCCTGACAAACTAGATATTACAAATTGCCTATCCTCTAATCCGTCCTCATCATTTTTAGCTAAATCTATTATTTGTTCTAATGGTTCAAAAATAATAAACTTTGTACCGTTATCATTTTCAACATTTAATAAGTCATCTAGTAGTTTTTTGGATAAAAAATCTGGAATCTCAGTATCTAAAACAGCATCTTCTATGCAACTTTTTAACTCTAACTGTTTTTCTTCCCAAATATGATTCCCTTCTTCATCATATTCTTTCTCAAAATTCCTGAGAAATGTTTCTTTTAGCTTTTCAAATTTTGAAGTAAAATCATCAATGCTTTCAATATTCTCTACTGGAATATCAATATCATCTAAAAAAAGATTATAGTTTTCTAATAATCGCCAGTCAAAAAACAAACCTTGTAACGAATGTCCTTGCTTTTTAGTTAACATCAACATTGGATTTCCAAGAAATGCTACAGATAATCTTCCTATCCCTTTTTCTCCTGCTTTTATTCTAGGTTTTTTCCAAAGTGTTTCTTCGCTTGCTTTTTCTTCTAAAGTTGCTCTACTTTTTGAATCTGTTCCTAAAACTAGCCATTTTTCAAAAATATCTTTTCTCGACATTCCTTTTCCATCATCTGTCATTACAAATAATGGAGAATTTATGTCTTTATAAGTTTCTAAATATATCTCTGCTGTTAAGTTATCAGCATATGCATCATAACCATTTTTCCATAATTCGGTTATCGCTGTAGGTAAATCTGCAATTTGTCCTTTACCCAATAAATCAACTGCTCTTGCTTTGGTTCTAAATTGCATTCCTATGATTTTTAACTATTGCCTGCCCTACTCTTTTTGCATATTCTGGCGGTACAGCATTTCCTATTAATCTAGCCAAACTACCGATACTAGTTCCAATAAATTTATAATTCTTTGGAAAGGATTGTAGCGTAGCTCCTTCTCTTATTGATAAAGCTCTATGTTCTTCTGGGTGTACAAAACGTCCATTAGAAACACTGAAAAATTTTGTTGTGATTGTTGGCGATGGTTTGTCCCACCATAATCTTCCAAAAGTATCTTTGAATGAGTTGTCTCTTCCTATGAAACATTTTAATTGTAATCGTGGATCATTTGCAAAATCTAGTCTGTTTCCACCATCTTTTCTTACCCTTTTTAACCTTTCTATAGTTAAATCACTTACATTAGGAACTGAATGATTAAAATCAGTTAAATCTTTATGTCCAGCGCTTATTTTTGAAAATCCATTTTGCTCTCCAAGAACATCTCTAACAGTTAGTGTTTTTTTTGACTTTACAGGCTCTAATTCTTTAGCAGTAATTCTATTAGCAATTAATGTAAATCTCTTTCGACTCTGTGGCACACCGTATTCTGAAGTATTATGTACTTTAAAATGAACTTTGTACTCATTATCTTCCAGCCAATTTATAAAATTCTCTAAACCACTTTCCTTCTTTTTTCTAAGTACTCCAGGCACATTTTCAACAACAACATATCCAGGATTGAAATATTTTACAAATCTTTCAAATTCAATTAAAAGATTTTTTGATTTTTGAGATTTCTTTTTGTCTGTATTTATAATACTCCAATATTGACATGGACTGCAACCAATTAATAGTAATTCATCATCATTACGCTGCAAATTAAGAGTGTCTTGCAATTCCTGTTCTTTTAAGTCAAAAACATCTGCTTTGATAAATTTTGCATTCTTAATATTAGCTTCGTAAGTTGCTCTACATTTTTCTTCATAATCAATACCAGCTAATACTTGAATTCCTGATTTTTGCATACCATAACTCATTCCACCACCACCACAAAAGAAGTCAACGGCTTTTATTTTTACTTTATTCTTTACCTTCAAAACAAGTTAAAATTTCATAATTAAGTAAATTAAACAAAATTTAAGTCTTAATCAAAGAAATTTCTGCATTACTACAGATAAAAGCAATCTTTTAACTTGATTCATTGATTTTCGTCAAACCTAAAACTTTAAAACGATAGTAGTTTACGGAAAACCACATTTTAGAGAAAACTAATTCAGTTCTCTTCTTATTTCAGTTAAATTACACCATACTTTACGATATAACTCCCTAACCCTAAACTCACTACAAAATTCAACTAAAAATTGTGAATATTTATTTTAGTTTTTGCAATTTTTAGCTTTGTGGAAATCCTATATTTGGCGTCCAAAAAACAATATAGATTATGAGCGCAACTTGGTATGAATGCAAGATAAAATATAGAAAATTAGAAGAGGAAACTGGTGAGTATAAGCTAAAAACAGAACCATTTTTAGTAGATGCTATTTCGTATACGGAAGCTGAAAGTAGAATTACCCAAGAAATGGCTGCGTATTTACGAGAAGGCGAAGAAATTAAGATAACAAATATCAAAGTAGCGAATTATGCAGAAATTCATCCGTTTGAGAATTCTGATCGTTGGTTTAAGTGCAAAGTAAGTTTGATTGCCTTTGATGAAGAAAGTGGGAAAGAACGCAAAACGAATCAGTATTTGTTGATTCAAGGAAATGATGTGAAAGAAGCGTATGAAAATACCATGACTGCTATGAAAGATACGATGGCAGAATTTACGATTCCTGCCATTGCTGAATCTCCAATTATGGACGTTTTTCCGTATTTTTCTGGAGAAGAAAGTGAAACCAAAGAGTTAGAAAAGTTTATGGCTTTGAAAGATTCTATCCCTACGACGAATGAAATCAATGAAGATTTAGCCTTAGTGGATAGCTTAACTGCTGACACAGAATAATATTTATTAGTTTATATACTAAATGCAAAAGGGAACTTTGATTTTAATGGACAAAGTTCCTTTTTTGTATTATATCGCTGATCGTATGATACTTATTGAAAAGGCTGTTCATTAATCCAATGAAACTTGCGATTGGTAAGGGTAAAATCTTCTCGTGTCATTTTTTCAAAAGAAATGGTGAGTGTGTCTCCATAAAAAACGCCTTTAAATTCTAAATGATTAGCATTTAATTTTTTGTATGAAATAATCTGCTTATCACTATCTTTTTCAGAAGAAAAAGTTAGTTGATGTGTTACAGTATCTACGGTTACTTCAAACCTTTGAATTTCTCCCGTCATTCTTTTTATGACAGCTTTATTTTTTTCTTCAAAGATAAAGTATTGCCAACGGTATGCATCGGTAGTTAAGGGTTGTAAAATCTGACTGTTTTTTTGAAATGAATCAGCTTTCCACAATCCATATAGTGCTGATTTTTCTTTTAACTGATCTCTTATTTTGAATTGTACTAGCAATTGAATTGAAACAGTAGCTAAAATGAGTACTAAAACTAGTTTCTTAATAGAAGATACAGCTGTTTGTGTTTTTGGATTCTTAAAGGCAGGCTCATAGTTGTTTTGTGGTACATTCTTGTTTTTGAAAAAGAAATGAAGCAGTCTATTCCTATCTGTATAAAGCAATACCAACGTTAGCAAAATGATATGAAAAGACACTAGTTTTACAGGAATATCATAGGTCATATTCATCATAAACACATTCGTCATTACTCCCAAAATAATGATACTTCCCAACGTTTTTGTTCGTTTAGATAGCAACAACACACCAGCTATTATTTCTGAAAGCGCAATAAATATATTGTACGCAAAAGAATGTCCCATAAACGTCCATGCCAATCCCATAGGAGAAAGTTCGCCAACCGTTTGAACTAGTTTTTCAAAACTATGATCCGCAAATTGTCCTTTGAATAGTTTTCCAAAACCATAAAGCAACATGGCTAATAATAAAATCACCCTGATAATTCGAGTCAATAAATTAAAATGTTTTTGGTAGTTTTTTCTTTTAGTATCCAGTAATGACCAAAGTCCCGTAACTATCAATGTTAACAATAGACTAAAAACCAATCGAACATAATCAAAGCTTCGATCACCGCTTCCAGTACTTTCTAACTTTATTTCATTCGTATAACCAAGAATATTTGTTCCAAACCAACGTAGTGTTGATTCTAATAATGGAGATAATAACAAGGTTAAAACATATAAAATAATATAAGTAAAAAGTAGTCTAAAAGTTATTTTTTGCAATGGACTCCAAGACTTTTGTTGGAATTCTTCTGTATTCATCTGTTGAATTATTTATAGAAATGGGTATTGGTTTTGCGTAAAACGTAACACCCAAATCGTTTTATTTTTAAATTGAATTTTTTGAGAGCGGTTTTCAATCTGTTACTCTTCCTTAAATCCAATGTTGTTCTACCTATTTTCTGATAATATGTAATAGTTCTATACAGATGTATCTTCTTTATTAATTAATACCTATAAAGATAGTTCGAGACAGAAATATTGGTTTCCTTTTTAAGACAAAAAAATTAAAAACTTTAAAAGAATCTTTGACTAATTCTAAAGTAAACCTCATTTACATAAAGAATGAACTTTAATGCTTGATTTGTTGTAGGGTAAACAATGATATGGTTGTTATATACATAATTAAGTTGATTTTTTAGCTTAGTTAGTTGAATATGACCCAAGCCTTCCTTGTGAAGGCTTTTTTTATTCTATACTTCTTTTCCATCATAGGATTCTATTTATTTTTTAAAAATTTTAAAGTCATTAATATTTTATATATTTGCTAACGCAACATAGTTGCATTAAAATGATTTTTATGCGAGTTATATTAGCTATTTTGATACTAAGCAGCCTAACACTAACGTTTACTTCCTGTAAGGGTTTTCCGGAAGAAGAAAGAATGCTTGTGGTTGGTGATACAGATGCTGTATTGGTATTACCTGTTTCTAACGCTGGTTGTAAAAATTGTCAACAAATCATGGAAGATAATTTGCTGAAGGAAAAAGGTGTAAAACAAGCTATATTAAACTTATACACTAAAAAAGTTTCTGTTGTATACAAACCAACAACAACTTCTGAAATGTTAAAGAACAAAGTCAAGAGTTTAAAAGCAATACTTCCTTGTAAATAATTTAATCTTTTTAATAATGACATTCAGATTACAAATAATTTATTTATTGCTCAGTACATTATTTTTTTCATCTCCTGTAAAGCATTCAAAAGAACATCCTTTAAAACTTACTTCATCAGAAATTAAGTATGATGCTAAGACGAAAACTATGAAAATGGAATGTAAAGTTTTTATTGATGATTTTGCCCCTGTCATAAATTCAAGTTTATTTTTAAGGGTTCGTAACTCAGAAATCACAGAGAATGATAAACTAGAAATTCAAAGTTATTTTAGGGAGAAATACAGAATTTTTGTAAATAATAGAAAGCTTCCCTTACACTTTAAAAATTATAAAGTACATGCTCAAGAAAATGTACTCTCGATAGAGTTTTCTGAAAATCGTGTTAGCCTAAAAAAAGGAGATGAAATTTATATTGAAAACGAGTTGCTTTTCGATGAATTTTATTACCAACAATCAAACTGGGTCACATTACGAATACCTCCTTTTTTACCTCAATATAGTTTTGAAAGTAAAATTGAAAAATTCGCCTATTCACATAAGCTATAAATCTTTTATATATGAATAATTACAGTGCTTTTTTTACAAATGGTTGGGAACATATTGTTGATATAAATGCCTACGATCATTTATTATTTGTCATGACTTTATGTGCCGCCTTTAAATTAACTCAATGGAAACAAGTGTTGGTAATTATTACAGCATTTACTATAGGTCACAGCGTTACTCTCATCCTTAGTTCATTAGACATCATTCCAACCAATCCGACTATCATAGAATTACTAATTCCTTTTACCATCATGATTACTGCAATTGCTAATATTGTGAACTATGATAAAAGAGCTAAATTTTCTGATGCTAAATTTAAATATCTAATTGCGCTTATTTTTGGGTTGATTCATGGTTTGGCCTTTGCCAGTAACTTTAAGTTTATGTTATTTGGTGATGATATAATTACACCATTATTTTTGTTTAACGTTGGCATTGAAGTAGGGCAATTGTTTATCGTTTTTCTTTTTATGATTGCTTTGTGGCTGTATACAAAAGTCATCAAAGGAGAACATTTAAAATGGAATATTTTCATCTCTGGTGCTGGATTTGGTATTGCAGCAACCATCTTCTTAAATGTTCTAAACGGATAGTCTTTTAAAAGCAATATACCCATATTTTAAAAATAAGATTGTTACTATGAGCTGTAAGCTTTAACAAAAACAGAAACTTATTTTTAGTTCCTGCTATGTTCATGATATAAGATGATCGCTATATTACAATAAATAGCAATAGTATTGAAAAAGCCTTAAAGGAATGATTTTTAATTACTTTTTATAAAAAGACCGTATAAAAAACCAACTGTCAATGCAATAAGTGCTGGAATCTTAATTACAGAAATTATTTCAATACCATCTTCAAACGGAATCAAAAATAAACTTGGAATGGTCAAAAATACCACAACAATTGCCCTGATAATAAGTAATCCAAATGATCTAGATATATCAATTGCCCAATCCCATGCATACATTCCGGCAAGTCCAATGTAAATCAAAATAGAGACAACAAAAGCAAAAATGATTCCTGTTAATATAGCATTTGATAGTTTTTTCATGATGACCAATTTTAATTATATAGTAAAAGTACATTACAAGTTGAAAACAAAACATACCTACGTATAGGTAATATGATAATTTGGTAATATCCAAAAGCTTTTACTTACATAAGTGAATTCTTTCAAATATAAAAAACATATTTTAGATTCGTTTTATATTCAAGAATTACATTAAGAATTTTGTTTTTTCCTAGAAGTAATAAAATACACGCCAACCAACAAGATACTAGCTGCAATCAAAGACTGAGTGGTTAATTCTTCATCCAAAATCCACCAACCTAGCAATAAAGCTACCACTGGATTTACATACGAAGAGGTGGCAACTTTTTCAGTAGATACTTCTTTTAATAAATAATTGAATGCAGTAAATGCTACCAAGCTTCCAAAAACAATTAATAAGAACATGGACCATTGCACATCATAATTCCATGTCAATGGAGAAGTCCATTGTTCTCCTAAAGAAAAGCTTACAATCGCCAACATCACTGAAGCAATAATCATTTGATAGCCTGTACTTACAAGATGATTTTTAGGTAAATCAGCTTTAGAAACAAATACACTAGCATAACTCCAACCAATCACACAAGTAAAAATGAGTAAGATCCCTAAGAGCGTATCATCATCCGTGACCAATTCTTGCTGACTCACCAATAAATACATTCCTAAAATCCCGAAAACGACACCAATAATAGACTTGAGTTGCATCTTTTTGTTATCAATCAAACGCATCAATAACAACACAAATAGAGGTTGTGTAGATGCCAATAAGGCTGCAAAACCACTATCAACATATTTTAATGCCCAAACAAAGAGTCCATTTCCAGAAACCATGAATAGAAAGGCGACAAATATTGAGTTTTTAAGTTGTTTTTTAGTGATCCCAAGTTTTTTACCAGAGACCTTCGCAATCAAAAATATCAATATACTCGCGCATAGAAATCGAAAGAACGCTAAGAAGAATGCTGGCAATGCCGTTACTGCTATTTTATTCCATAAATACGTACTTCCCCAAATGATGTAAATGGCAAAAAATGCCAAGATGATGAGAACTTTAGTTGAGAGTAATTTCATGTAGAATTTTCAAATAACAAAAATACAATCTTGTTTTCACTTCTAAGAGAATTTTTTAATCACTTCTCTTCTTTTTTGATTTTATCACAAATCTATTCAGATTCTACCGAAATTTAAAGATTTAGCTTTTGACACCAACATCCGTATACAAAACTTTGAAAATGATCTCTTTTCCTTATTTATGCTTGATTATTCTTTAAAACGAATTGTTAATATTATAATTTGGGTACAACTTATAACGTACATCTGTTACAATTAAACTCACTCAATATGATTCATGATTATCATATTGAAACTTATTGGAGCCCTATAAAATAAGGAAGTCAAAAAAGATTTGCTTCTTTAGCTATTTATAGGATAGCTACAAAAATGGAACAAACTGTGTATGATTTTCTCAATGATGACAAAAGTCCATTAGAACAACCTTCGATCATTTTTGAAACACATTTTGATATTAATCATTAAAAAACAATTACCTAATAGATTTGATTGGTCATAGACATCATTCTGTACAAATATGAAACACTTATGAGGATTTAAGCATCTTAATAACCGCTAAAAAAATCATCAAACACATTATAGTTGATCATTTTAATATATATTTTTATTATTTTAATGCGACATTATTTACGATGTGTTTTTTAGAAGTTTAGAAATCAAATCGTTTGTTCATTTTAAAAGCAATTCCCCAATTTTTTGGAGTGATATTTTGTGTAAAATTATCTGAAACTACAAAGTAGAGATATGATAAAGGTTTGTATTCCCATTGCAAGCGACTGTTGATGTTAAAGTTGTCTAATTGCGTATTGTATTGTACATAAGTTGTCCAATTTAAACGATTGGAAAAGAAAATTTCACTAGTCAAACGCGCTAAATGAAAGGTTTCGTTCCCTAATTCATTTAAATTTATATGATTAAGGTCATAATTAAATTCTAAATTGGCAAACGGTAATAATTGATAATTCAAATATGCACCAGCCGTTGTTCGTTTTCCACTGTAATACGTTCCTTTTTGAACATTGAAACGATAACGAAACTTTTGATTGTTGGCTGAATTATAGCCAATTTTTAAGATTCCGAAACGATAACGATCTGGCTGTAATGAATTTCCATTTCTTAAAGGATCAAAACCATATTTTAAATCTACATCATCATAATTGATCACATAATATATCGCGGATAAATCTTTGAAAAATACTGCAGAATTCAAAAAGTGAGAAGATTGGTTAAAGTTTCCCGTTTCATCAAAATACGTATTATTGCTATAGTTGAGATAGCGAACCGAATTTAATGTATTTGAGTTTTCATAAAATTTCTGATATTCTATCCCTGCATTTGCTTGTGTATATCCTTCACGAATCACAACATCATTTATAGCATCATAATTGAATAATCTCGGTGTAAAGCCAACATCTGTCAAATAATTTTGTTCTACTTTTTTAACACCTGCATTCCACCTTAATCCGCGTTGGTTGTACCAAATCCCAAGGTTATAAAAATTGTTTTTGTATTCAATTCCATCATTAAAACTTTTACCAAAGTTGGCAATTCCAATCCATTTGTTGTTATTGGATTTGTAATTAATATTGATTCCTGCAACACGATTGTAATCGTCTACAAATTCAAAATCATTGGTTTCTTGGCGATTGATAAGATATGCCGTTGCTGCAAAATTTTTAGATACTTGCTGTTCTCCTACCAAGGCTGTAAAATTCTGTGAAGCAATTTCGTTTTCGTCATCTGTTTGTACATTTAGTACTCCAATTCGTGTTTTTGGTGCAATGTTTCCGGAGAGTTTTATACCAAATTGAATATCACTCTGTGCTCCTATTCTTCTGGAATAAAAAGGATTGACGCCATTTACACCTAAATTCGAAAATAGATCTGCATTTTCAAGAAAAAAGTTTCTACGTTCAGGAAAAAATATCGCAAAACGCGTCAAATTGGTCACTTGCTGATCTACATCAATCTGGGAAAAATCGGGATTAATGGTCGCATCTAATTTTAAAGAAGACGTCAAGTTATATTGTACATCTACGCTTGGTACAAAAGTCGTTTCGTTTGTATCGTTACTTATATCTTCTTGATAATTTGTCGTGATTGATGGTGTTACCATAAACCGCGATGCTGCGATATCTGGAAGATTTTCTACAGTAAACTTTTCCGTAAAACGCAAATCGAGTGTTGGATAGTTTCGCTTTACATTTTTAAAGATTGTCCATGAGTTGTTTTTAATATCTCGTACATACAATTGAATTCCAAATACTGGATTTTCTTTGTTAAAATTGAGCGCCTTGAGCGGAATTGCTAATTCATATTGTTTCTTCTTTCCATTTAACACTGCTTTTGATTGCCAAATGGCGTTCCAACTAAAATTCAGATTGTATCCATCATTTACACGACCAACCAAACCATCTGTTTGATTTCCCAATGAATTTACTGCGAATAAATATCCATTCTGTTCCTGATTTTGGGTATCTATCACAATAATAAAAGCGTCACTAAATGCTATAGAAACATCTCTTTTCAAGGTATTTACACGAGTTTCTTCAGTGGAATCATTGTATATTGCTTGTACATATAAGAATTCTCCATTATGGAAGAGTTTTACTTCTGTTTGATTTTCTGATTGTCCAATATCTGTTGGTAAGTAATTGTAAAAATTTGTAAGCGTTGGTGATTGTTGCCAAACAGCTTCATTGAACTGTCCGTCAACCGTTATTTCTGTATTGATAAAGGGAATTGAACTTTTTTGTGCGAAACTCTTCAAGAAACCGCACCAAAAAAGGAATGCAAGTATATACTTCATCTGTTTATTTTGATATTTTTTTATTGGTTAGAGGAACTATTTCTTGGAATTATCTTCGGTTCGTGTAGCAGTTTTACTGATGATTTTCCATTCGTTTTCTATCTTTTTCAACAGAAACAAATCGATATAAACCCACGCACTTTTAGGGCCTGCAATTTCTACTTTTGCCATGACAATATCATTAATAATTTCTATTGCCAATACTTTTCCATCGCGTCCATTGAATTTTCCTTTTTCTCTGTTTTTAAAAAAGCCAGTATATTCTTTTGGTGTGTAACGTTTAAAGAGACCATCTCTTCCTGTAAGATATAAAGTGGCATTTTCTGTAAATGCTTTTTCAAGCATTTCTAATTTGTTATACGAACTTCCTTCAATATAATTTTGAAGTGTTTTTTTTACAGCGGCATGTTCTGATTGCGCTGTTGAAAGTTGAATTGTGCAAAGTAAAATAATGGTAAAAATGTACTGTTTCATTTGTTTGATTTTTTGATTTGATCAAACTTCTAAAAACAGCTTTCAAATGAAGTGATTGTTTATAATACAAGTGTCCAGAATTATAAAATTGGACAAATTCAAACTATTGAAGTTCTTTTTTAAAGGCTGCAGGCGTTTTTCCGACTAGCTTTTTAAAGGTTGCGTAAAATGTTGATTTTGAACTAAAACCCGCTTCAAAGCCTATAGACTCTAGGGTAAATTGATTGTTTTCTTGTAATAATTGTTTCGCTTCTGCTACTCGATACTCATTTATGAACAAAGCGAAGTTTTTTCCAAGGTTATCATTCAACAATTGTGATAATTTGTGCGAAGAAATCTGTAAAACCTTGGCAATATCGTTCAGTTTTACATTGGTGTTTTTATGAAACTGATGTGTTGTCATCGCTTCTTTTAATGCCAATATTAACTCTTGTTCTTCTGTTTTTTCTATCTTTTTCGCTTGATACTTTTCTGGAATATCTTGAAAAATTGTATCACGATTCTTTTTAGATATTAGAAAAATTAATAAAGCATAGAAAACCACCGAAAAGGTAATTGTTCCTATATAATACAAATAGAAATAACCAATCATGTACGCCGTAAAAATGAGCACATTTGCGAGTACTAAAATGAGTAACCAAATTTCTGAAGTTGTACAACGAATGTTTTTCTGAAAATACTTTTTAATAATATCTTTTAAAAGGTAAATAGACAACGCCAAATAAATTCCCCAAATGGCATAAATAAATTGTACTATAAAATTTCTCCAGAGTTCTTGCTCATAAGGATAAGGTTTTACGATTCCTATGACCAGGATGATTAATACAAGTAATCCGCCATGAATTTTCCATGCTCTCGGAATGCTTTTTTTATTCTCTACAGAAGATTTTACATAGAAAAAAACTGCAGCTCCAATGAGAAAACAAGCAGACAAACCTACTTGCAATATCCATAGATTTCGTTGTTCTCGTGATGTAAATATGGTGTAAACAGACTTTCCGATTCGAACAGATAAAAACAACAGTAACAATCCAAAAAAGAAGTTTTGCACACGTTTCTGTTTATTAAAAAATAGAAAGTAAATGCTTGCTATAAATCCATTAAATACGCCTATAGAGCATATAAAGAATAGCAATGAATTGTTCATGTGTTTTTAGGAATTGATGAGATTCAAATATATAAATACTATACTATTTTCAATTTAGATATTTCCCAAAATAAATACTTTTTTTTGTAGTACGTATTGAATCTTTTTTCAATATGTGTGAGTGAATATTTTAGAAAGCAAATTCATATGTCATTGCACGAATACATTATCAAAGCAAAACTAAAACTTGTAGAAATTCGTTTATTGAATTCTAATTTTACCATTTCTGAAATTGCAGATGATTTAGGCTTTACAGATGCAAGTCACTTGTCAAAAACCTTTAAGCGCTATGTAGGTTTATCTAATAGAGATTTTTAGAATAAAGGTGAATATGTATTGTTAAAGCGCGCTGATTGTGCTAGTTGATTTTTACTGAGAATTCTTAAAGGTATCTTCAAAATATTTTGTCCACGTACCATTAACAAGTCGTTCTCCATATTCTCTAAATCCACCATCAGAAGTTCGACTAAAAATGAATCTTTTTTTATCTGAACTCCATACAATCAACTGCCCATTATTATACTCTGCTGGATAATTAGATACATCTCTTTTAGAAAATGGATAGTAGTAGTATTTACCATCTTTTTCATCATAATAAATTATAGTATGTAATTGAAGAAATTCGGTGTTTAGCTCAATTACCAAAATACTTTTATCCAAATCATAACTAATTTTTTGATATGCAGATCCTTCTTTGGTAACAATTCCGTTTTCATACACTTTTGATGTTCCAATCCATTCGCCAATCATAAAGTGTAACTATTCCATCTTTTCCTGCTTTTAATTTTGACTAAAAACAAGATTAAATAGTAAAAAAAAGGCAATTAGATAATGGTATTTTGTAATAAATATGTGTTTGTTTGATGTTAAATTATAAGTTTAAATAGCTGTAAAACAAAAAGTTTAGCTAATTTCTACCTTCGGGTAATCTATATAACCCTTTTCTCCAATGGTATAAAAAGTTTCTGTATCCCAAGCAGTCAACGGAATTCCATGTTCAAATCGTTCTACCAAATCTGGATTGGAAATGTATGGCTTTCCATAGGCAACCAAATCAGCTTCGTTTGCATTTAAAACTTCATTTCCTTTGTCAAACGTAAATTCAGTATTAATCATGAGTGTACCATTGTATAATGGTCTAAAATGTTTGGCGATTTCTGTCACTGCATGCGGAACATTGGAAACATCCGAAAATGGTTCCGATAAGTGTACATAAGCCAAGTCATAATCATTTAACTTTTGTATGATATATTCAAAAGTTGGAATGGTTTGCTCATCTATTGTAATTCCTGCCATTGCCGAATGTAATGATGGATTGAAACGTACGCCAATTTTTTGTTCTGGCATTTCCTTTTTCATTGCGTCCAGCGTTTCAAAGAAAAATCGTGCATTATTTTCAATACTTCCTCCGTACTTGTCTGCACGTGTATTGGAACAATTTGTAAAAAACTGATGAAATAAATATCCATTAGAAGAATGTACTTCTACTCCATCAAATCCTGCTTCCATAGCGTTCTTACCTGCATTCACAAAATCTTGAATGGTTCTATCAATATCTTCTTGTGTCATTTCACGCGGTGTAACGGTATCTTTAAAACCATCTGGTGTAAAGGATTTTCGATTCGGATTGATTGCCGATGGAGCTAATGGCAATGCGCCATTGTGAAAATCGGGATGTGAAATTCGTCCAACGTGCCACAACTGAATAAAGATTTTTCCACCTTTGTCATGCACACGTTTTGTTACTTTTTTCCAAGCTTCAATTTGTGCTTTTGAGTAAATTCCCGGTGTATGAATATAACCTACTGCTTCTTTGGAGACTTGTGCGCCTTCTGTAATGATCAATCCAGCAGAAGCTCTTTGTTCATAATACATTCCGTGTAACTCATCTGTTGGTACATTTCCTTCAGTATTGGCTCTACTGCGTGTCATGGGCGCCATAATCACACGATTTCTAAGTTGTAGGTTTTTAGAATTATATGGTTGTAACAATGGTATTTTAGTCATCTAGCTTCTTTTTTGTAAAAATACGGTTTATAACGAAATTTATCTTTTCTTAAAATCCTTTTTTAAATGTCATAAAATATTTTCTCACTTGTTAGAAACAATAAGCTTTTAATAAAATCTTCTTGATTTATGAATTCATCTTTTAAAGATAAGGCTCCAAAAGATTTAAAAATTGTCAACTTTGGAGATTATTTGTATCATTATGTACATGTTATTTCAAATACATTTTTTGGTAAAATGCCAGCATCTATAGCCTATTGTAAAAATACAGAACACGTGCAGTATTGTGTCAACTATTGTAGAGATAATGATGTTAAGTTTAGAGCACGTTCTGGTGGACACCAACATGAAGGCATGTGTTCCGCTGATAATGTCATGATCATAGATTTGTCAGAAATGAACAAACTTCCAAAGTTTGACGAGCATCCAGAAACACTATGGATTCTAGCCGGAAAACAATTGGGACATGAATATACTGAGTTGACAACAAAAGGAGAAACTATTCCTGTTTGTGACTGTTAATCTGTAAATGTTGGAGGACTCACACAAGGTGGCGGTTGGGGAGTTTCTATTCGAAAACATGGACTCAGTTACGATTCGGTCACTAAAATTGAAATTGTACTAGCAAAAGGGGTTATTATTCATGCTTCAGAAAATGATTAACCTGACCTGTTTTGGGCACTTAAAGGTAGCGGCGGCGGTAATTGGTCGTACTTCGCTTCGAATTCAAACTAACCTCTATTCTTCCTGTAACTACCAATTTTGGACTAAGATTGGAAAATACTTATGAAATAAAAGATGTTATTACAAAATGGGCTGAATTACACGCCAAAAAAGGCGGAATAAACGAAGTGCTTTCTGCTACTTGTACTATGCAAATTGTAAAATCAGCTGATTGAAAAAAATCTGAAGTTCATGGACGTATGGGCGGAAAGTTTTATGGCTCTATAGTTGAATTGATAAAGTTATTGGTAAACTATTTTGGAGTATTGGTCATGGACAAAATCACCAATACTAGTTTTACAGAAACGCCTTAAGGATATTCTGAATCTTTAAAACAAGAGAGTTATCAGGCAAAACCTTTATTAGCAGCTCCTAATGTTTCATTAACATCATATGCGGCGAATCAGCGTATGTTAATCGATTTTTAAACCCAATAGGAAATATTAAGTATACCGAGAGTACTACTACAGAATGTGAAAAGTTAGTTTTAACCGTATTGCCTGATTACTAGCTGTGATATGCCACATCCACATAAAGTATCTTCAAGTTTTCCAAAAGACAATGTCAACCATATTGTCTAAAATTATAATTTCACTTGTTGAGATTTGATGAATACTAGTTTTCATTCGTTCTGACAAAGTCCAATATTTTAGAACAGCTGCTATTCCAGCAATAATGAAACCTCTTTGCGAAAATGTTTATGAATCTTTTGTGTACGAAGCAGCAATTATTTTATTGCTAGATGTATTGACGTGACTAGAAAAGTTTTTTATGTTTTGTAGAATTTGATCAATATTTTTTAGTTTCCTGTATACGTTTTGACTGATACTAAATTGTATCAAAAATGCTATGTTATAACAGTATGAATGCTTTCATGGTATTTATATTTGGTGTTGATAAACTAAATGTAGGAGGAATTTTGAAATTACTTGAAACAATTTATTATTTCAAAATTTCACATAACTTTACAAAACAAAACTCACTGCATGCCTTTAGACGTCGCGCTTATTTTTATGTTGTCTTTGTTGACATTTCGTTTGTTAACAACTGTGATTCACGAGTTGGGACATGCGATTCCTGCATTGTTACTGACAAAAGAGAAAGTTACGGTGTATATGGGGTCGTTGGGAAATCCTGAGAAATCATTACAGTTTCAATTTGGACGTTTGGAATGTTTTTTTAAGTTCAATTTGTTTTATTGGAAAGGCGGATTGTGTGTGATGCATGAAAAAGAAGTTTCCGTCAGTACAAGTTTTATTGTCACTATTTTTGGTCCACTACTCTCATTAATTGTCGCAGGAATTGGAATTTTGATACTGTCTTTAAATGAATTTGAAGATGTCACAAAACTGGTCATTTTTGCTTTAATATTTTCTTGTTCGCTTGATTTTTTAAATAATATTTTCCCAAATAGAGATGCCATCAAACTTCATGATGGAACATTTACCTCTAATGATGGCATGCAATTGTTGACATTATTGAAATTTAGAAAGTCATACCAAAAATTTCAAACTGGAAACTATTATTTAGAAAATTCAGAATATGAAGAAGCTGCCGATATTTTTGAAGAAGCATTGAAATATAAAAACAACCAAGAAACATTTTATCGTTTAGCCATTTACGCAAATATGATGTGTGAAAATTTTGAAAAGGCTCAAACACTAAATACTGTTTTTATGGATAAATACAAAGACTCACTAACTTCTGGCGATCTTATGAACTACGGAATCATTTTATCGTATTATGACGAACATGAGAAATGTATTTCAGTATATTCAGAGATTATTGAAGAAAATCCTAGCGAACCTAAAGCATTAAACAATCGTGGTTACGCATACGGAATGCTTGACAGGCATGAGGAAGCTATTGTTGATTTATGCAAAGTTATTCAAATAGAACCTGAATTTGCCATAGCTTGGAACAATCGCGGTTTTTCTAAATTAAAGCTGGGACAATTAGATGAAGGTAAAAAGGATATTCTGAAATCTTTGGAATTAGATGATAAAAATAGTTACGCATATCGAGATTTAGGCTTGTATTATTTCTACAAAAAAGATTACCAAAAAGCGTTGAATCTATACCAAAAAGCAAAAGAAAAAGATCCCAAAACTAAACTTTTACAAGAATATATCGACGAAACCAAACTTAAACTATTGAATTAAATAAAATTCGCAAATTATTCTCTAAGAATGTTTTACAATTTTATTTTTAAGTTTAAAAAATTCAACAATGACTATAAATATAGTTTTATGACTATTTTTGTAGTTATAAAATCAATTATTATACTATCTTTGTCGCATGAACGAGTTAACCAAAGCCGAAGAACAAGTCATGCAATATGTCTGGAAATTAGACAAAGCTTTCTTAAAAGATATTGTAGAACAGTTTCCTGAACCAAAACCAGCTTACACAACAATTTCAACTGTAGTTCGTGTGTTGGTACGCAAGCAATTTTTGAATTTTGAAACCTATGGAAAAATCCGTCAATATTCACCTGCGATTTCTAAGGAACGTTATTTTTCACAACATATTAAACAAGTGATTGGAAACTTTTTCAACGGTTCCACCAGCACGTTCGCCTCCTTTTTTGCCGAAAGCGATACGTTGAATTTGACCGAAATGGAACAAATGAAAGCCATTTTAGAAGAAAAGATTAAAAACTTAAAAGCAAACGATGAATAGCATTTTAATATATCTTTTTCAAGTCAGCTTGGTATTTGGAAGTTTTTATTTAGTGTACAAATGGCTTTTTAGCCGATTTACGTTTCATACATTCAACCGAATTATTTTAGTATCGTTAGTGCCTTTATCACTTGTATTGCCATTAAGCAATAAGTTGTTTCCAAAGATTACGTATTTTACTTTTGAAATTCCGCTAATTAAAGATTTTGCTGCATTTTCTAGCTTTGATTATCTCTTTACAGAAGAAACTATCATCACACAAACCGAAAGTATACATTGGAGTTTTTGGCTTTTATGTATTTATGGTATCGGTGTTTTGTGCTATTTGGTAAAGTTTGCTTTCACTACGTACCGCATCGTTCAACTTAAAAGAAATGCTCAAAAAGCAATTGTCAACGGAACAACAGTTTATATGGGCGATACTACTAGTATATTCTCATATTTTCATTGGATTTTTATTCCAAAATCTACTAAAGAATCTTGTGATGCGTTAATTATTACCCATGAAAAAGCGCATATACATCAATGGCATTCCGTTGATGTCATTTTGGTAGAATTATTCATTGCCTTTTGCTGGTTTCATCCACTCGCCTATTTGTATCGAAAATCATTAAAATCGATTCATGAATTTCAAGCTGATGCATTTGTATTACAGCAAAAAGTAAAGAAATCGACGTACCTGGAGTTGCTCTTACAAAGTTTAGAACCAACTCAAACCAATCCGGTGTACAATTATTTTTCGCATCCAACACTCAAAAAACGAATAGAGATGATCACAAAATCACAATCAAAAAGCAAGTTAAAGTATTTGTATTTGCTTTTAATTCCTACTGTAGCCTTTGTTTTTATGGCATTTAGAACTACAGAGACCACTTTAGAAAAGATTCCTGTGTTGACTTCAACACAAACTTTAGAAAATGATTTAACCGCAATACCTTCTATCTCTCCAATTCACAAGCAAAATAGGCAACGTTTTTCCGCAATGTTTGGCGTAAAACGAAAGCATCCTAAGTTAAAACATGCACATAAACACGGTGGAATTGATATTGTTGCCAAAGTTGGTGCTCCTGTAATTGCAACGGCTCAAGGAGTTATTGCCAAAGCAAAGAATGAAGGCAATTGGGGAAATTTAGTCGTTATCACACATGCCGATGGTTTTGAAACTTGGTATGCACACTTGCAAGGTTTTGCTGTTGAGAAACATGCAGTCGTAAAAAAAGGTGATACTATAGGCTATGTTGGAAATACGGGATTATCTACAGGTCCGCATTTGCACTATGAAGTGCATCAGGATGGAAAACGCCTTGATCCAATGAAATATATTACAGAATAACTGTTAAAAGGAACTCTTCTAGCTAAAAAAAATGAAGTCGAAATAAAGAATTTACAACAAAAAACAAGCATAAAAACAATAAAATATCGATTATCGAGTTAGTCCACAATTTATCCCTCAGGAACACGTTATTATTTCAGTTTCCTGGAAATCTAACTTAATGAAACTAAATTAAAAATTACTCATGAAAACATTTTATTTGTTCGTTTGTACGTGCCTTACAGCTACCATCTCGTACAGTCAGACAAAAGATACATTAGCTATTAAAACTGAATCTGAAAAAGAAATTGAAGTTGAACCTGAAAATTTTCAAATAAATACAGCTTTTCCTGCGACTTCTATCATTCTTCAAAACATACAAAATACAGAAGCTTCTAAAAAAGATTGGATTGCAGAAAATTGGAATACTAAAGTATTCAATCCGTATAAAAAGCTTGTCAAAGAATATCCGCTACAAATTAAATTTGACGATAGTACGTATGCTTCTCCTATTCCACGTAAAAAAGTAATTACATCTCGTTATGGATGGCGAAATCGTAGAGCGCACAACGGAATTGATATCGATTTGATTACTGGCGATCGTGTCATGTCTATGTTTGATGGCGTTGTTCGTTATGTAAATTACCATTCTGGACACGGAAAAACAGTTGTGGTACGTCATTTTAACGGCATTGAGACTGTCTATGCGCATTTATCAAAATATTTGGTAAAAGTAAACGACACTGTCCAAAAAGGACAAGTAATTGGTGCTGGTGGGACTTCAGGAAATGCACGTGGAAGTCATTTACATTTAGAAGTACTATTTCAAGGAATTCCAATTCATCCAGAATATGTCTTTGATTTTTCGAATGAAGATAACTCAGTTCGCAGTAATGAAGTTTGGGTAACACGTCGTTGGACTAGCGCCTACAGACACAATTCCAAACGAAAGTCTAAAATTGAATTGTGCACTACGGAAGAAGAAGCAATGGCTAGTATAGAGGATGAAACAAAGATTTACACTGTTCGTCGTGGCGATACTTTATCACGTATTTCTAATAAATATAATGTTTCTGTTTCGCGATTGTGTAAAGACAATTCCATTCGAAGAACATCTACCTTACGTGTTGGACAAAAGTTAATTGTAAAACAATAAAGTTGACTTTCTTTCGATAACTTAATATTTTAATCAACTAAATTAATCAATACTAGTATTATTAGAAATTTATTGTATGTACTGCTATTTTTGGCAGTAACATCCTAGAGAATTTCAATTCAAACGAGACAAAATGAATTGAACAAAGCCATTTTGTTTACTATTGACGAAATTTGACAACGTATCAATACATTTCTTTTTAAAAATAATACATGAAAAACATCACTTTTCTATTCTTCTTTTGTTCAATATTTGTTGTTGGACAAGAGAAGAATCAAACCTTATCAAAATTAGAAGAACTAATTCCGTGGACACATGTCATGGATATGAGAATAAAAAATTCTAAAACTAAACATTTCGATTTTTCACCTATTAGTCATAGAATCGCAGAAGGATCATTAGCATTAATCGATTCAATTAATGGAACACAGGTTGAAATAGGTTCTGGAGCATTCACAATAGATACGTATAAAGATAAAAGTAGGAATCATATCATAAAATCGACTCACAGTTATGTTACACATTATAATGATAATGCAGAAAGTGATTTGAAAGGAAAATCTAAAAGATCAAAAATTGATATTTATTATGGAGATGAAAAGCCAATATTTGCTACCTATGAAAAATTTTTTCAGCTCACTAATAAAAAGTGCAATCGCCACTATTATTTTGTGCAATTTGAAATCGATAATCCTTCGCAAAAAGAGGTCAGAGATTATATTTTACGACTAGCGAAAGATCAAATAGCAAATAAGAAATAGTTGTATTTTCTAAATTCCAATTAAATTAGCGCTTCAATTTTTGAACTTTGATTGCACGAATTTTAAAATACCTACGCGAACCGTATCCATACATTTACAATAACAAAAAGCAATTGTTGCTTATTTTGGGAATCATCACTTTGCTAAGTTTTGTGTTTTCGTATGCTTTTGAACCGTTTGAAATTAATCCTGCAGAACATAAAATGGATCATATTTGGATTATTTGTTTTCATGCGTTTTTACCACTTCCAATTGTGTTTTTGTATTTCACCGTTGTAAATTGGTTTATAAAAGATGATGCTCGCTGGACGATTGGAAAGGAAATGCTGCATTTATGTATTGCCTTAATTTTGATTGGAATTGGAAGTTTTTTGATTCGTGATTTAATTTATGAAAATCCAAACAATTGGTCGTTTCGCTATTTTTATGAAGAAGTCCGCAATTCTTTCTTTGTTGGCGTTTTGTTATTGAGCATTGTATTACCCTTGAATCTACAACGTTTGATTCAGAAACATTCTAAAAGTTTAAAAAAGCTAACACTTCCTTCTACTACTGAAAACATGCAATTGCAAACTATCGAGATTACTTCTGGAAACGAAAAGCTTCAATTTGAAATACACAACTTTCTATTCGCCAAAGTAGAAAGTAATTACACCGAAATCTTTCTGAAAAACAATACCGAAGTATCAAAAATACTGGTTCGCATTACACTAAAAGAATTGGAAATACGCTTACAGGAGTTTTCAAATATTTACAAAACACATCGCTCCTACTTGGTGAATTTGGATAAAATAATTTCATGTAGTGGAAATGCGCAAGGTTATCAATTGTCTTTAGAAAATTATACAAACACTGTTCCTGTTTCACGATCTAAGTTGAAAGCGTTTAACATGCTTTTTGAGGATAGCTAGTTACATCATTTTAAAAGTTTTGAAAAACTTGTAGCAATCTATTTCTTCAACAAACAGATTGCTTCGTTATACTTTCTCGCAATGACGAATCAAACTAAACAGAAAAAAATACAATAAGTATTCACAATGAGAAAAATCAAATGTTTGGTAAAAACAGCCCTGAAGTGTTTACACTGAGCGAACTCGAAGTGTATTTCGTCACAATACCTTGCTAATAGTCACATTTTAAAGCATTGTATTACTTTCTGTCATACGTTTGTCTCATCAAAAAACGAACGATTTATGACCTCAAAAACTCGCAGATACGATTTGGATTGGCTTCGCGTTATTGCCATTTTAGCTGTATATTTTCATCATATTAGTATGCCTTTTAATGGCGATGATTTTCATATCATGAACCGAGAATCTAGCAAATTTTTAGATGATATTATGGTGTTCTTTGAGCAATTCCGATTGCCGTTGCTTTTTTTAATTTCTGGCACAGGAACCATTTTCGCTTTTTCCAAACGCACATGGATTCAATTTGCAAAAGAGCGTTTCATTCGCTTATTGATTCCCTTATTTTTTGGTGTTTTGTTTATTGTACCACCACAAACATTCTTTGAGAATAGAGCTGCATATACTTCCTATTGGGAAATTTATACAAATGCTGATTTTGGTGAAAATCATTTGTGGTTTATTGGCAATCTCTTTTGGATGTCTATTTGTATCATTCCATTCATTTTGTTCTTAAAATCTTCAAAATCCAACCGTTTTTTGGAACTTTTTGAACGTTTTACCGCAAAACGCTTTGGATTATTTGCTTTGGTAATTCCGTTAAGCTTGGTATTTATTATCCTAAAACAATACTATCCGAGTTATGATAAAGATTTGTTCAATTTCTCCTCGACTTTCTTTTACGGTTTTTTCTTTGTGTTGGGAATGCTGTTCGCTTCCGCAGAATTGACTTGGATACACTTGAAGCAGTATCGCAAACTAAACTTACTTTTATTTCTGATAAGTTCGATCGTATTTTATGTGTATTATTTTGTTCCCGGAGCATGGATTTCGCCATATTTAACCAGCACACAAGGTTGGATGCTTTGGTATTTAGTATGTTGCTTAGTCGGCTGGAGTTTTGTAATTACACTTTTGGGTTACGGACAAATTTGGTTGAATAAGAAAAGTACTTTGGTTAAAAAACTCAACGAAGCTATTTATCCGTTTTACATTTTACATCAAACAGTAATTGTAGTGTTTGCATATTATATAGTGCAATTGGATATTGCGATTCTTTGGAAACTACTTTTAGTACTAATCACGACGTTTCCTGTGATTGTGCTGATCTATCGATTTCTCATTTATCCGTTTAAAATTGTGCGTTTTCTTTTTGGAATGAAGAAGAAATAGAAACCTAGATTACTCTTGAACCTTCTGATATGCATTTAAAATTGCTGTACTATTTACATTGTTGGCGTAATTTAAGAATTCGGTTTCTCTATTAAACATATATCCCATTTCTAAAAGGGAAACCACAATTTTTTCTTCAAACTTTTTGATCTTTTTTCTGTTTTTCAACTCATCGATAAAAGAATCTAACATTTCATAATTGGTAATCTCATAACCTTCTTCACGAAGAAATTGTAATTTTTGAAAAGCAGTTTCTTTAACACCTTTTGAAAATCCTTTGTCTCGCAATCGCAAATCGAGTCAGTACAAAATGTTATGCAAATATGTTTTACTTCTGCACCAAGTTTTACAAGCGCTTCAAACATTAGTGCTGGACCATATTATGCACAATCAAAAATGTATGGATATTCACCTTAATCCAATGCATTCACTTCTACACCTAAGGAAACTAAGTATTTTAAAATATCAATTCTTTTGCTTCTAACAACTTGATTTAAAATTGTTTTTCTATTGTAAAATGCAAACAGTTCATTTTTGTCTGCTCCATGGTCTAATAAATATTGTAGTGTTCAACCGTACTTCTATTATATTGAATAGCCAATATAAGCGCACTGTTGCCTCTTTTCGTTTTACAGTTGATATCGTGTCCTTTTTCTAGAAGATGCTTTAAAAGCGTTAATTTACCATTGACAGCAGCCGATTGTTGTAAAGATTCCTTCTCTCTACTTCGTAAATTATCTACATCAACGTCATGCGCCAATAACTGTTGAATCATTTCATCTGCAGACGACTCTTTTCTTCTGTAACACTCTTGATCACTTGATGGATTATAGGACGAAAAATCATCTAAGTTTGGAGTTGTACCATATTCTTATAGCAAAGTAAATATTTCAAAATGTTCGTTTTCCAATGTTTCATAGGTATCTAGTATTCTAAAAAAATAATCACCATTTTCATTTTTCAAACTATTAGGATGTATTCCTTTTCTCAAAATAGCTTTCAGTGCTTCAACATCTTTATTTTCAAATGCTTCAAACGCTTCTTCGCTATAAACTGATTTGTTCTCCAAAGCTAGTTAACTTTTGAGTTCTTTTTATGGTTCTTCTTGTAAATAATGTGTAGTATTATAGTTTTTGTATCCTGACTGACACTCTACTTTTATTTATTTATTAAAGCTACGCTCACAAAATAATATCCTGAATATTAGAAATGTGCTACAAAATTCAAGTTTTTTCAATCCATATATTTGTTTTTGACACTATTTTTTTATTTGCAAAGAAGCTACAGGATTGTTTCATGGTATCAAAACTTGTGAAACGTTATTTAATAAAGATGATTTGAAAAGTTCTACTAACTTCTCAATGAAGTACAAATACCCATATCATCTCTTATGTAGAATAGATTGTAAAAATCTACATTAAACAAATAATATGGGTATTCGCGAGTGCTTATACAAATCATCCTATTAAACAAAATTAGGAAGAAGTGCTGCAGTTATCGTTGTTGCAACTTGTTTTTGATTTCATTTCTAAAAAGAATGATTCCAAAAGCAATAAAAGTGAAAGAATACCCAAAAAGTAATCTATGAGGTGTTGGAATGACATGCCATAAAATCAATGTAGCAATACATAAAACTCCTATTCCGATTTTTTCAGTCTTAAGATAATTAAAACTTAAAATAAGTAAGCCCAAATTAAATACCTTTGAACTTGGTCCTATTGTCATAAACGTTTTCCAAACCGATGGCACTTGTACTAGATGTTTGGCAAATTCGTTACGTAGCTCATCATTTGGGTAACTCCAAAAAATGAAGTCAATTACACACATTCCGATCATACAGGTGATTCCTATCATAGTAATCGGTATTCCGATAATACCCATTGGTTTTTTAGGGAAAGAAATTACTTGTGGAATTAAAAGAACAACTCCAACCAGCAAACACCAATGAGCAAAATCAATTGGTTGTAAATTGTAGACAAATTCATTCCCTTTTGATAGAATAATTTGCCCTATTAGGATAAAGCCAATACCAGTTTGAAATAAAATTTTGTTAGTCATATTTTTTTTCGTTTTTCAGTTTAAAGACATACACTCTACAGATTTTACTGAGTGCTTACGGTGATGATATATTGATTCCTATGATTTTAATCGCTCAATTTCTTCTCCCAATTCTTTGTTCCAAGGATTTACCTTGAACGACCTTTCCATCCATGGCAATACTTCATCTTCTCTTCCAAGTGCTCGTAAACTTCTTATATAATTGTCATACGCACGATGTGTATAATAACCTTCTGGAAACAACGCTATAACTAATTCATAAAATTGAATCGCTTCTTTATGCCTTCCTTGTTCAGCTAGCGATTCACTATGTCTATTGATTAAGCCTTCAGAAATATTATATCCTGAATCATTTTTGTATTCAGCCTTAATAAATGCAATAACTTCGTCCGTCGACTTATCTTTTGCCAATTCAGCAATCGATTTTCCATTCAACATCAACTTTTGTAAAATCCACCAATAACGCCAAGCTGGAGTTGATGTTCTATTCGAAAAACCTAATAGTGTATAAACATCTGGAGTTGTTTTGTGCACTACTACAACATTTCGTTTTGGAATCACTGTAATGTATTGTCCAAATGCACCTCTGGCAGTATATGCACCTTCAAAACTAGGGTTGTCATAAAATCGATCAAATACCCACCACATATATCCATACGAAAATTGAACTGGTGACGAAACATCTTCATTGTAACGTTTGTTTACAGTGTCTTTCGCAGTAATTGGTGTCGTGATCTTTTTAACCCAATCTTTAGAAACTAATTGTTTGCCTTTCCACTTTCCTTCTTGCAACATTAATTGTCCAATTTTTGCCATATCACGTGTAGAAAGGTGCATATGATAAGCCGAGTAACGTGATTTTTCAGGATTTACAGTTCGATCTTGATTCTGGATATTCCAATCTTGAAAACCCAATGGAATTGCTAATTGTTCTTGTAGTTCTTGATAGACTGTTTTCCCTATTTTATCTTCTAGAATAAATCCTGCTACATTAAAATCCCAATTATTGTATAAGAAATATGTTCCTGGTTGTACACTTCCTCGTTTCTTTAGATTTTGTGTGTCGTAACCTCCATTTACGGGTTGATGAAATACACCTGATCGCGCAGTAATAATATGATCAATGGTGGCTTGTTTTTCAATAGGAAGCAATCCGTCATCTTCGTCAATTCCCATATTACCTATAGTTTGATTCAAATCGATAGTTCCTTTTTCAACATATTTCCCATACAACATTGCCAGAATACTTTTTCGCACTGAGGCATTGTAACTTATTTCAGAAACATCACCGTATTCATATACGACTTTTCCATGTTCTAACACAATCATGCTTGTCGTTTGCGATTCTTCCTTTAGATAGGTTTCAATTTCCTCAAACTTTTCTTTTGTAAAGTACGAATTGGTCAAAGAAGATTGTTTTTCAAAGGCTTCTCCTTTAAACGCAGCAGCTTTATACAACCATGTTTGTGGGCTCATATAAGAGATTAGTAGCGTAGTTCCCACTAATAAAAACATGCCAATTAAAACTTGCTTGATTCTGTATTTTTCATAAATCGAAACTAGTAAATCCTTTTTGTGAATCCATAAATACGCAATTCCAAAATTTGGCAACCAACTTGCCCATACAGAAATACTATAGGCAAACGCAAAATCTCCCGTGATATTAATTAGCGGATAAAGGATAAAACGCAGCATTACGGCAGCAAAACTTCCTACATAACTATAAATCATATATTCTCTATGTTTTGCAACGTTTCCTTTTCGAATGGCTTTGTACGCTATATAAGTAACTACAAACCATATAAATGCTCCAAACGTGAATCCAACTTGTGTGACAATACCACCACTAGCAAAAAATCCAATATAAAAACCAACAGGCGCACTTATCAATACAGAAAGCACATATATTTTTCCAATAATTCGATGTGCTTTTCTGAATTTATCACGAAACTTTTTAATGAATTGTACCCAACCAACGAGTAACGCAATTCCTCCAAAAGTGATGTGAATGTAAAACGTTGTCATATATACAACACTATTTAATACTTCATCGGGTTTGTTAGCGAGTAAATCAATTGGTCCATCTGCTAAGAAATATTTGAGTGGACGAAAACTAATGTAGAGACATAAATAGGCAAAGATTAGCCAAGCTATTTTTTTCATTTTTAATATTCATTTTGATTGATGAATTCAAAAATAATATCAAAAACAGCCTTTTAAAATAGGTAAAGGCTACAAAGGTATAAAGTCAGTGATTTTGGTTGAAAACATGGGTTTTAGGTACAAAATATGTAATTTTAGGTATAAAATTACAGTGCCAAAACCTTTTCTTTATAATTTTTAGATACAGGAAGTTCCATTTGAGTCAATAGAATGGTAGAAGAATCTTTCCACGATTTAAAATGTGTTGGGTTTATTAAATGTGATCGATGGATTTGTAATAGAAATTCGAAATCGTTTTGCAGTTTTTTCAATGAACTTCTAATTAGTTTTGATTTCAATTCTCCATGTTCTACATAGAAAATTTCCACGTAATTTTGAGCATTCGAAATTGAGATTAAATCTGCCTGTTTGATTTTCAAAATATCAAGCTTGTTCTCTCCTTTTATGGTAATGCTATCATCTTTTACAGGAATCAACTTGATAGTATATGTTCGTATTAAAATTAAAATTGGTGTTATAATCAGTGCAGAGTTTAAAATAATTTCTCTTGAAAAAGTTGTAAAACTGTACACTCCTTTTATTATTGGGCTTCTATAAAAAATATACGTGACAATGGTATAGAGCATAAAGAAGAGTAACAATGTAATGACTTCAAGTAATATACTCCATTTTGATTGTTGTTGATATACTATTTTTTGAAAAATAATGATAACTCCATAGCATACAAAAGCTAAAATACTAAAACCTAAACTCACCTTAGTCCAAACTAACAAATCCATTGTTCCATGCTCAAAAGGACGAATAAAAAAAGCAAATAAAAATATCCATACACTCAAAAGTACTCCGATAACTATATGCAATTTTATAGATGGGTTTAGTTGTTTCATACTACAAAAATAAAAATGTTCTAAAAATAGACACCCATTTTTATACTTTGTTACAGTTGATTTACCAATTTTCAATAAAAAAAATAGATTACACAAAATCCATTTTATATAATCCTTATTAAGTAGCTAATCAATATTGTTTACAAAGCCACCAAAATATCTTGCGGGTCAGCTCTTAATTTGTAATCTTCTTCTAAAAAATGATATGAAATTGTACCATCTTTCTTTACAACATAAGTAGCTGCAATTGGCAATTCTTTATTTTGATTTCCTTGACTTGAATCTAAATCAATTCCGAATGTCTTATATAGTTCTTGCAAGTCTGAAGGTAATTTGTATTCTAAATTTAGACTGCGAGCAACATGCATGTCAATGTCTGATAATACTTCAAAAGTCAATTCATTCTTCTCTTTTGTTGTCAATGAATTATCAGGTATTTCTGGACCAATCAATACCAACTTTGCTCCTTTTACTTCAAATGCTGGAATTACTACTTTTAATGCTCTTAATTAAATATTGCAATACGGACACCAATTTCCACGATAAAAGGCAATAATTACTTTGTGCTCTTTCGAAATATCTTGTACTCATACTTGTGCTCTTATGGCATTTCCTAAAACAATTTCAGGAAGGTTATCTCCAGTTTTATAGGCTTTACTAATCATATAGGAAGCTATCAAATCGTCAATAGCTTTTTTCATAATAACTTGTGCTTCTCCTTGATGACGTTGTGCACTTGCGTCTGCATATTTCTGTAATTCAATAGTTAAACTCATTTTGATCTTTTTTTAGCTTTGGACATAAAAAAACTATAAAAATTACAGGATTCGCAAAATATTTCACAATTAACTAAACATCAACATTGTAAATTTTATGTTTCAAAATCATTCTTAATTATTTATTGTTAAAAAGTAGGGTGTTTTAGAAATAGACTGTTTTACTTCAAAATTGTTAACTAACGCTAAACTAAACAAACGCTTACTTTATGAGAAGGAAACTCTACCTTGCCTTAGCAGGAATTACTATTTTTGGTTTTTCTGTAGAAACTCAAGCACAAAATTATCGAGCTTCTGTTCTCGATGAAGACAGTAACTTTTTTGAAATTGTTGAACAAGAAAATCAAATTTTAGCTCCAATTAGAAGTAACCAAGATCGAAAAAGTAAAAAGCAAATCAAACAATTTGAACGCTGGAAAGCATTTTGGAAAGATCGTATATTGCCTAATGGACATTTTATGTCTGCAGCACATACTGCAAATCTATGGGCTTCCGAACAAGCACGTCATGCAAATGCTATTGCTAATGGCAGAAGTGTAGCTTCTGTAGATTGGAGCTTATTAGGTCCAACCACATTTCCTGTTTCTAATATTGGATTTTACCCTGGTATGGGACGATTAAATGCCGTAGCTTTTGCTGGAAATGATACAAACACCATGTATGTTGGCGCACCAGGCGGAGGTGTTTGGAAAACTACGGATGCAGGAACAACTTGGACACCGCAAGGTGACGAATTTCCTAATATGGGAATTTCTGATATTGTTATCAATCCTACGAATACTAATGTTGTATATGCTGCTACTGGTGACGCAGACGGATTTCAAAACAGATCTATTGGCGTATTAAAAACTACAGATGGTGGCGCAAACTGGAATATTACAGGGTTAGCATTTACTTTAGGTCAAAATAATATTATCACTAAATTATTGATAGACCCTAATAACCCTGATACCGTTTTTGCAACTACTCGAAATAACATTAAAAGAACTACGGATGGCGGAGTAACTTGGACTGATGTTTTTACACAAGCTAATGCTCGTTTTAATGACATAGAATATAAGGCGGGTAGCAATACTACGTTATTTGCTACGTCAAGAGCTGGACGTTTTTATAGATCTACTGACAATGGTACTACTTGGGTACAAGTTTCTGCTCCTACATTTAATAGATTAGACATGGCAATTACAGCTGCAAATTCTAATTTAATTTTAACATTAGATTCTAATGGAAGAATTCGAAGATCAACAAATGATGGAGATACTTGGACATTAGTTTCAAATATTCCAGGATTTAGTTCTCAAGGTGGATACAATATAACATTGGCAATTTCTCCATTAAATGAAAATCTAATATTAGCAGGCGGTGTTGATGGATGGCGTTCTACTGATGGAGGTCAAAACTGGGAAAAATATCTTGATGGTTATTGGACAGCAGGAAATCCTTATTTCTATGTTCACTCTGATCATCACGATATGAAATTTGTACCAGGAACTAATATGGCAATTTCCGTAAATGATGGTGGAATTTTTATGGGTAATGCACAGTTTGATAATGCTTGGGCAGATTTGTCTTCAGGAATTGCTATTACACAATACTATAATGTATCTGGAACTCCACAAAATGCAAACTTATTAATTGCTGGAGCACAAGATAACGACATAGGACAATATGATGGAACAGATTGGATAGGAAGAAATCCTGGAAGTGATGGTGTTGAAGGTTTATGGGATTACTCAAATAGTGATATTGCATGGACATGTAGTCAAGCAGGATCTATGTTAAGAACTACCAATGGTTTTACTACTTCTCAATTTATAAGCACACCTAATGGCGCACCATTTGTATGGGAATTGGAAATTCACCCAACAACTCCAACGACAATATATGGAGGATTCGGTGATATTTACAGATCCACAGATCGTGGAAACACATGGACAAACTTAAACTCAAATGTAGGTCCAGTTGAATTCATATCAATTGCTCCTTCTAACCCTTTTGTTATTTATGTTTCTGGAAACGGTACTGTAAGAAGAACAGATGATGGCGGTACTTTTTGGACAACACTTCCGCTTCCACAAGGTGGAAATGTAAAAAGTATTGAAGTTAATGCTACCAATCCTGCCGAAGTGTACATTGCGTATTCCGGATATCAAGCTGGAAAAGTATATAAATCTAATGATAGTGGTGCTACATGGACAAATATTACAGGAAGTTTACCAAATATTCCTACACATAAAATTTTATACAAAACAGGAACTACAGACGAAGAATTATTCTTAGCTACCGATTTAGGTGTATACTATAGAACTGCTTCTGTTGGTGACTGGGTTAAATTAGGACAAGGATTACCAAATGTGATTGTAAATGATATTGAAATCCACTATGCTACAGAGAAATTACGAGCAGCAACTTTCGGACGTGGTGTTTGGGAAGTAGCTATTGATCAAAATTCTCTTTCTGTAGAAGACAATCAATTAGCATCAAATGCAGTACAGGTATACCCAAATCCAACTGTAGATAAAAGCTTTACCATCAAACTTAATGGCTTATCAGGTGATACAGACGTATTAGTATACAACTTGATTGGCTCAGTAGTAAAACAAATGAAAACGACTTCTTCAGAAGAAAAAATTGATTTGGCAGGTTTTGCTGGTGGTTTATACTTTGTAAAAATTACAAATGATGGAAAAAGTCTAACAAAGAAAATTGTTGTTAATTAATGAAGCGGTTTCTGATTTTATTGATATTCCAACAAATGGTATCAAACCCCCATCTTCAGATGGGAGATACTTCTAGTATTTATGAGTAACTTTGTTTTATGAGCTACACAAAAGGGAATCATACCACATATTATCATCG
>Ga0189286_100123_pt1 | contig 47323 bp, 46 predicted proteins | sample UW69minimetaG_FD_130330 | JGI IMG/M metagenome (GOLD analysis project Ga0189286, IMG submission 130330) | Marine microbial communities from the Costa Rica Dome - UW69 mini metaG | ecosystem: Environmental > Aquatic > Marine > Oceanic > Photic zone | place: Costa Rica: the Eastern Pacific...
AACGACCACTATGTATGATGGCAAGTTTTTGTCGGACTCGCTGGGTTTGATGTTCGATCCCAGTCGCGGTGATGCCGCTGTGGATCGGTATAAACAAATGATTGCCCAAAATGCCTCTGGTGATCTGGAGATTGACCCTGTTCAGCGCGAAGAAATATTACGGTTCTTTATTCGCCGGCGTGAATGGGAACAGGTTAAGGCACTTCTTGATCTCCCTTTGACGCTAGAACTTGATGCCACTTCCGCAAAAAAGATCTGGAACGTTGTTCGCAGCAATATAGATACCCGTCTGGGAGACGCCGACGTTGCCGGGGCCGAAGCTATTGCGGTGAAATTCTTGGACCAGCTGTCTGAGGCCCAACTCGATAGTTACGCCATGTCACTGACGCATTTTTTGCTCGCTCGGCTCCCTACATCCGAGGCTCTTACCAGTCGGCTCTTGGATGTTGCGCAGCGTGTAGGGTATGCGCAAATGGGCGCGCGTATTTCAGATTGGCAACAACGTTATGTCGGCTTTGACACAAACTCGATTGTGAACACTGCAGAACGTAAGCGTTGCTTTATCGTTGGGAATGGCCCGTCGATATCCGAAATGCCCCTAGACGCCCTGGCCGGCGAAGATATCTTTTGCGTGAACCGCGGCATGCGTGCGCTTGACATCGGCTTGCCGAATCCGAGGTATTTGGTTGTGGCAGATCCGCTGGTTTATAAAAACCATGCACGAGAAATCGATGCTGATGGTGCATCGGTTGAGAAGTACTTTTTGGCCACAAATTGTCTCTGGCGTAGGCCGCCGAGCGTACCTGTTATTCCCGTCGGATCGTCAGGTAAGAAATTGTCGCTGGTTCCCTTCCGACATGCGCCATTGCATTTGCATCGTGGTAATTCCGTTGTGGTAATGGCAGCACAAATCGCACATTTGATGGGGTACAAAGAAATCTACATCATCGGTGTTGACCTGGATTATTCTGGTGCAACGACCCATTTCTACGGTGGAGGGGGCAAGGAAACGGAGCGACTGGACCATTTCCGTCCAGGGGGTTCGGGAACTGAGTTGGTGAATCTTGCTTTTGCGAACCTACAGGATGTTATCGCTGAAGACGGTTGTCGACTTTACAACGCTGCGCCCGGAGGCAAGCTCGACATGATTGAGCGTGTGGATTTCTATGATGTTCTTGGTTTGCCAAAGCCTTACACGACCGATGAAAAAAATGCCGTCGCGTAAGCGCGGTGGCATAAAACACCCTGAAGTAATTGGACGCCAAGCTTCTTTGGACGGCCGAATAACGGGCGCTTAAGAGACCCTTGTTGTTTTCTTTTGTCAGGCGCCAATGTCTATGGATCGCTTAAGAAGGAGCAAAGGCAAGCCGCGCAATAGTGGGAAGGCCAGCGACCCAGAGATTTTGGTCTGCCACCCGAAAAGGGGGCTATCAGGACAAATTCGAGCTGGGCGTCTCGAGGCTAGGTAAACTCAAAGACGCTGCCAACATTGCGGCCTGTGTCAGGAATGGCTGCAGGCTGCTTGGTTCTAGTCAATGCGTTATGCTTGGACCAAAACGCTGTGAAGGCCAAGCCAGTCATGCACTTACACTCAAACTTAACCAATTAACCTGAGCTGTTCGTTGCGAAAACTTGGTTTGACGATCCCTCAATTATGGGGGTATTTGATGGTTCAAAGCGTCCGTGCTGATCAAGAGTGATTTGGCACGAGACTATATCGAAATCAAATTGAGCCGCGAGCGCAAGAAAATAATACACTACGTCAGCCTTTGTCTCGAAGAGGCGAAAAGTGAAATGGAAGTTACTGTTTTAAAAGCCTCTAAGGCTAAACCAAAGATAGTCGCCACATGTTTAACGTCGGCCCAGAAGGTACACGGCTTTACTAGAGCGGGGCGACTTTCACAGTCTAGACTTTCGACCCAATTAGGACCACGACAATGACTGAAATGTCTACCACCAGTTTTGGTGATGCCCCTCCCGATCTAGCAGCTACACGCGCACTGATGCATGGATTGATTGATTTGATAGCAGCCAACATGGAGCATATCCTGGCCAAACGCTATGATATCACTCTAAAACCTGACAACAGCCCTGTGACGGCAGCCGATGTATTCTTGGAAGATCTGATCCAAAAATACTTGGTTGACCGCATTCCTGGCGTCACATTTGCGGGCGAGGAGACTTTCAGTGCTGACACGCCATTGGCGAGCGAAGGGTATTATGCCATTCTTGACCCTATCGACGGCACAGAAAACTTCTGTTCTGGCCTCAAGGAATGGGGTGTTTCGTTTACGTTGTGGCATGGCGGAACTCACTTAGGCAGTATGCTTTTGATGCCAGAACTTGGCGAACACCTTATGACAGGTGACTCGTTGCTTCCGATCCGGTCACGGATCCGTGGGTTCTCCTCATCAATGTGCGATGAGATTTTTGAAGGCATGGGCTCAAGCCAAGAGAACCGTGTTACCGGGTGTGCAGTTTATAATCTTTATAATGTAGTGCGTGGAGCATTCGCCCGCTTTACCAATCCCAAGGGGGCATACTCTTGGGATCTTTTGCCGGGGCTTATGCTTGCCCTAGAACATAACTGTGAAATCGAAGTAGAGGGCAAATCATATCATGGGGAATTTCTTGAACCGGGTAAGAAGTATCGCGTCGACATTCAGCACCGATACGATCTTCATTCTGGGTAAAGGAGCGTCGATCGACGAAATTGATCCGGAAATTTTAGTTGGGGCTTTGGTCATTGGGGTCAATGATTCAGAGCGAATTGCCCCCTGTGATATCACGGTGTTTCATGATTCATGGGTGCATCAAGCTCTAGAGGAAAGCGGCTGGCGCTCGCGCCTCTATGTAACGTCAACAGATCTGGATCCGCCCCGTGGTGAGGTGGAAAGGGTGCGGTATGTCGCCGGCTCTCAAGACGGCAGCGACATGATGATGACTCGGCTGGTTTCTGACAATCCTGACAGTGAGTTTGTCATTGAGGATGTGCTGTTTTTGTCAGCGCTGAGATTGGCGCGGATCATTGCCCAAATTCGCGGAAAGACACAAAAAGTCTATATGCTCGGCTTTGATTTTTCCGCGGACCAAGGCTACTCCGCGGCCATTGGCAAGGATTACTCATTAAACAGCACAGATGATCGTGCCTTTATCATCGCGCCGCAGGAATACTACTTTATTAATGCGCTCTACATGCTTCGCGAGAGCGAGCTGGACATACATCACGTCGGCAAACGTCGCTTTTCAAGCTTGTCTGGCTCCGAGTTGAATGCCCAGCTTATTCCAGAAAAGAAGGGTACTTCCGAGCGTGCGCATCAAGGTGTCTTGATTACAGCTGAATTGACAACCAATCACTTTGGCGATCGGCAACGGTTGGAGCGCATGGTGCGTGCCGCCAAGGCTGCAGGTGCTGATTTTGTAAAAGTTCAGAAGCGCGACGTCGAAACATTCTATTCCAAAGAACAGTTGGATGCCAAATATGTCTCGCCGTTTGGGGACACGTTTCGGGATTACCGCAATCAGCTAGAGCTAAGTCAGAGTGACTTTGAATTCCTGGATCAGCTATGCAAAAGCTTGGGGGTACGTTGGTTTGCATCTGTGCTAGACCAGCCGTCGTTTGAGTTCATGATGCAGTTCAACCCAGAGCTGGTCAAATTGCCGTCAACCATCTCTGAACACACAGATTACTTAGCTTATGTGGCCAAAAACTATCGTGCTGGGATCGTTTTATCGACGGGAATGACCGATACAACTTATGAAAATTGGGTGATAGAGACCTTCACTGATTGCGAAAAGCTGTACCTCATGCAGTGCAACTCTGCTTACCCAACGCCACAGCACGATTGCAACATTGGCGTAATCCGTCACTACCGGGATCTCTCGCTAAAACACCCCCATCTGGCACCAGCCTATTCTAGCCATGATTTTGGATGGATGCCTTCTGGAATGGCGGTCGCCGCTGGGGCAGTCATGGTGGAAAAACACGTGAAGCTGGGCAACACCGAATGGGCGCACTTTGACGCCGTTGCTCTTGATCTCGCGACCTCAGAATTCCGTGAATTCGTAGCAAAAATTCGTGAAGTTGAAGTGGTTGTCGGGTCTGAAGAGAAAAAGGTGAACGAAAGCGAGCACCACAAGTATTTTCGGGGCACCGCCTGACTAAATAAAAAGCACCGCATGTCATAGAATCTATGACATGCGGTTTCTACAGATTTGTCGCGCATGCAGGGACAGGGGGCATAGATGTCCGCTGTTCCATATGTTTAACGGCGGCGCAAATCGGAGCAGTGCAATATTCCGATCCTAGAGTAGGCTGTCACCCCGTTGCACCTTGGCCAGCGCGATATCTTCCAGCAAGTGAAACTGTTCTTCCCAGTCGATATCCATCGTTACGCGTTCGGGTAATTCGTGCAAGCAAGGGTTGGTGCCGATACGGTCACCAACGGCGCGCATACGGGCAAACGGCATTAGGTAGGCGGCGTGATTGATTTCAAACAACGGTTTGATGTCCTGGCTGCGCGGCCATTTTTCAACGGTATTGTCGTAATTATAGGGCCCATTTTCATCCCAGATGAATTTGTGGAGCTTTGTCACGGTAACAAGGCTGTCATGCCCCTCTGCCTCAGCCCTGCGCCAGGCCTCAATCAGATCACTAAACACAGTTGCGGTCACGAAAGGATGGGTAACATGGGTCATCAGTTGAACTCCCTCTTCGGAAAAAGTCGCAGAGTATTTGATATATTCACTCATCGGAGTAGATGACCGGCCAAGCTCATCCGGGCGTTCTAGTGCGACAAATCGGCTGTCTACATTACGACCAAAAGCGGCAGTGTAATCAAGAATAGCGGGATCGTTGCTAGATACGATGACCTTTTCGACCTCCTTGACGCCTTTCAACTGGTTCAGTTTCAACTCCAAGAGACCGCCTGGGATATCTGCAAAAGGGCGCGTGTTTTTGTGTTTTACACGCTCACTTCCAGCGCGGGCGGGGATAACGGCGATGATGGGGTCCATGGGAGCTTTCTTGGTTTGAGTTGCGTGCAAGCTTTTTGGAGATTTCTTGCTTTTGAGATCGTTTCATAGACTATCAGACATCCTTTGATTTTAAAGCCTTAGAAGGTTTCGATTACGCCTGAATCGCCTAAATATATTACGTCGGTTTGAGTTGAACACGATAGAGCGCCCTGGGCGCCCCACGACAAAGAACTGCCCTTTTCACAACAATGCGTTGACGCAGCGCGGTTCCCTGTTGAATTGTTTGGCCCTGAAGTGTCCCACCTTTGCGGATAGTCTCTATTGTTTAGCTAAAGTGCGTCGGGTTTAGAGCCGGGATTCATAACCAGAACATGACCGATGGTGCTCAAGCGCCGGCTGAAGGGAGGACTTTTGAGCGCCTGTGGCAGGGTTTCGTGTCATGCAACCAACCCTTGGGGTGGGCAAAGAAACGCTCGATTTCTTGGCGTTTATTGTGCCGGGCCACGTCATAAAGGCTTAGTGCCGTGAGGTCTTCGCAAATAGGGGTGCTGGACGCAATGCCTCTGTCTTTAAGCGCTTCACATGGCTAGCCCGGGTTATATACTCGATCCGCCAGCATGTTTTTGGCGTCTGGCAGATCGCGCGACCCGGTCCTGTCTGGGAACGGACATTGCCCCCTACCTCACTGAAGGACTTCTGGCTGTCCGATAAATATAGGACATCGTGGCGACTGCAGCCAAGATCAAGAAACACAGCTCTGCACAAATACTCAAACTCTGTGTGATTGGAAGCGGAGAATGAGTTGTTCAGGCGAGTGGTTTGGGCGCTGACACAGGGCGATCGAATCTTCAGCAAACATCTGAGCTCCGCTCTTCATCGCTATTGAAACGTACCGGTGCGAGTTGTTTTGACAAAACAGGCAAAGCGCCATCCTGAAGGCTGGCTTGCAAATCGGTCGAAGTCCGGCGTATCCGTGTTTCTTACGGGACACGCGGGAGACATCAGATGCAGGCAGAATACAAAGCCGTTGCGCGGCAATCGCTGCTGTTTAGCAGCATGCCCGAAGAAGACGCGGAGATGCTGCTGTCGACGGCGCATGTCTCAGAATACGAACGCGGACAGACCATTTTTCTGCAAGGCGAGACGGCCACTGCCATTTTTATCGTGATATCCGGGTGGGCCAAACTCTACCGGATCGCTCCCAGCGGAACAGAGGCGGTTGTTGGCGTTTTCACAAAAGGGCGTAGCTTTGGCGAAGCTGTTGCGTTTCAAGGGGATGCGTATCCGGTGTCAGCTGAAGCGGTGACCTCTCTCAAGTTAATGCGCATCGAAACCGACGCTTACTTGCGCCGTATCCGAGAAACGCCTGAGGCTGCACTTTCATTGTTGTCTTCCACCTTTCGCCATCTGCACAGTCTAGTGGCGCAAATTGAAGCGCTCAAAGCGCGAACCAGTGCGCAGCGTGTGGCGGAATTTCTTTGTGAATTAAGCAATGCTGAGGAAGGGGCCTGCGAGGTCGTTCTGCCTTATGACAAGATCCTGATTGCGGGGCGTTTGGGCATGAAACCGGAAAGCCTCAGCCGGGCCTTCGCCAAGTTGAAGGCCGAGGGGGTCCAGATAAAGCAGAACCGCGCCAATATTGATGACATCGAACACTTGCGCACGTACAGCGAAGAAGACCCCGCGCAGGCTTGGGCGCGCTAACCGACATTCGAAATTGCCAATACGCTCTGGATTGCAGGGTGTGCTCCCGTTTAGAGTGCAGGGGATTTCTATCAGGAAAGGCGCATCATGCCCCGTTTTGTTCTCTCCGCCGCGGCCCATTTGATTGCCAATGCCATTGGTCTGATCCTCGCGAATATTCTGCTACCCGGCTTCACCATCGGCTTTCTCGGCATTGTGATTGTCACGCTGGTGTTCACCGTGGTCTCTGTTGTGCTCTTGCCAATCATCCGCAAAGTGTCTGAGAAAAAACTGCCGGAACTGCTGGGTGGCTTGTCGTTGGTCGTCACTTTTGCCGGCCTGCTGATCACCGAAATGCTGGTCAGTGACTTTACCATCGGCGGCATTGCCAACCTTCTGGCGGCCACTCTGATTGTCTGGCTGGGCGCGCTGATCGCCGGGGTGCTGTTGCCGAAGTATCTCTTCCCGTCGCTCGCCAAACCCAAAGCACACACATAAAGTTTGCCTAAAACTTTTCACAATTGAGCGCCAATTGCGCCTCGATCAACGGTCAGTTTCCATTCTGTAAACAATCAGAAAGGAACTGACACATGGCACATGCAGATATCGGCGGCGCAATGATCGACGCGCCTGTACTGGACATCCTGACACGCGAGAAACACAACTCGCTGAGCACACGGGAATGGAAATTCCGCCTGGCAGGCTACGGCTATGCCATCAAAGACGTGGCGGGTGCACAGGTTGTGACCAAACTGCCCCAAGGGACCGAAATTGGCGTGCTTCCGGCACATTTCCACTAAGTGGACCTGGTACCTGTAACGATCACTTGAGTAACTCAAGGCAGCGCCCCGGCTTTGGCCGGGACGCCTTGCAACAAAACGGCTCTAACGGCCCGGGATTTGATCCCGACGGGAATAATCCTGCCAGTTATTGAGCACCTCAACCGCTTCTTCTGCGGTCTCCACAAACTGGAACAGATCGAGGTCTTCTGCGGAAATTGTGCCCGCATCCGACAGCGCCTCCCAGTTGATAATCTTTTGCCAGAACTCTTTGCCAAACAGCAGGAACGGCACCCGCTGCATGCGGCCGGTCTGGATCAGCGTCAGCGATTCAAACAACTCGTCCAAGGTGCCAAAGCCCCCCGGGAACACACAAATCGCATTGGCGCGCATCAGGAAGTGCATCTTGCGGATCGCAAAGTAGTGGAAGTTGAAGCACAGCTCCGGCGTCACATATTCATTGGGCGCCTGCTCATGCGGCAACACGATGTTGAGGCCAATCGAGCGTCCGCCCGCATCCAGTGCGCCACGGTTGCCCGCTTCCATCACGCCGGGGCCGCCGCCGGTGACAATCACGTTCTTCTTGCCATCGCTGGCCTCTGTGACCAGTTTCGCGAATTTGCGGGTTTCATCATAAAACCGCGATAGCTCTGCTAGTGTTTCGGTGCGGGCGCTGTCTTTCTTGGACGGCTCAGGGATACGCGCGCCGCCAAACAGCACCACGGTGCTTTCAATCTCATGCTCGTCCAGCGCCAACTCAGGCTTGAGCAATTCCAGCTGCAAACGCACCGGGCGCAGCTCAGGACGGCACAGGAAATCTTCATCAGCAAAGGCCAGCCGGTACGACGGCGCACGGGTTTGCGGCGTGTCCGGAACCTGGGAGGCAGACTGACGGTCAGAATGGGCATCTGACAGAGGGTGGCGGCGATCATCTTTCATCGTTACTCGTCCTTGCTTGCGCGTTTTTCTTTTGCCTATAGGGTTCGCGGAAACAAAACCAGTGACAGGGATGTGAAAATGGACTGGAGCGCGGAAATCGCAGCGGCGGCAGAGCGGATCAAAGGGCATGTGCTGCGCACCCCGGTGGTAACCGTTGAAAATGGCTTTGGTCTGGATTTCCCGGTGCAGATGAAGTTGGAGCAGATGCAACACACCGGCACCTTCAAGGCGCGCGGCGCGTTCAACACGCTGTTGTCCTCTGAGGTGCCTGAAGCCGGTCTGGTCGCCGCCTCTGGAGGCAACCACGGCGCGGCTGTGGCCTATGCCGCTCATAAACTCGGTCACAAAGCCCGCATCTATGTGCCGGAAATGGCTGGCCCTGCCAAAGTTGCGTTGATCCGCTACGCTGGTGCCGACCTAGCAGTGGTGCCGGGGGCGTATTCTGACGCGCTGGAGCAGGCGCTGGCTTATGAAGCCGAAACCGGCGCGATGCAGATCCATGCCTATGACGCGCTTGGCACAGTAGGTGGCCAAGGCACCGTGGCGCTGGAGTGGGAAGAGCAGGGGCTGGATGCCGACACAGTGATTATCGCTGTTGGTGGCGGCGGGTTGATTGGCGGATCGATGGCTTGGTTTGATGGCCGTCGCCGGGTGATCGCGGTGGAGCCAGAAACATCTTGCGCCCTAAACGCCGCCTTGAAAGCTGGCGAGCCTGTAGACGTGGAAGTGTCTGGCGTGGCTGCCAACGCGCTGGGCGCCAAACGCATTGGCCAGATTTGCTTTGATCTTGCGGTCTCCACCGGCGCGGAGTCCGTATTGGTCACAGACGATGCCATCACCCAAGCGCAACAGGCCTTGTGGCGGGAACGCAGACAGCTTGTGGAGCCTGCAGGCGCCACCGCTTTGGCAGCGCTGATGTCTGGGGTATACGTGCCCGAACCGGGCGAAAAAGTTGCCGTTTTGGTCTGTGGCGCCAACATTGCGCCGGACCCGTTTGAACAAGCGACATAATGAGCGCGTGACGCCCGCGCTCTATCCCGTTAAAACACCCCAAATTCCAAGACATCCGGAGCCTTAAACATGTCGAATGCCCAACTGGAACAAGCCATCGAAGCCGCGTGGGACGCGCGCGACACCATCACCTCCGCCACCACTGGCGAAACCCGCGACGCAATTGAATCCACGCTGCACGCGCTGGACAGCGGCAGCCTGCGCGTGGCCGAGAAACTGGAAAACGGCGACTGGCATGTAAACCAGTGGGCCAAAAAGGCCGTGCTGCTGGGCTTTCGCATCAAAGACATGGAAATCCAAGACGGCGGCCCACAGGGCTCCGGCTGGTGGGACAAGGTCGACAGCAAATTCAAAGGCTGGGGCGAGAAGCAGTGGCAGGACGCCGGTTTTCGCGCCGTGCCAAACTGCGTTGTTCGCAAGTCCGCATATGTTGCCCCCGGCGTGGTGCTGATGCCGTCTTTTGTGAACCTCGGCGCCTATGTGGATGAGGGCACCATGGTCGACACATGGGCCACCGTCGGCTCCTGCGCCCAGATCGGCAAAAACGTGCACCTCTCCGGTGGCGTTGGCATTGGCGGCGTGCTGGAGCCAATGCAGGCTGGTCCAACCATCATTGAAGACAACTGCTTCATCGGCGCGCGCTCTGAGGTTGTTGAAGGCTGTATCGTCCGCGAAGGCTCTGTGCTGGGCATGGGTGTGTTCATCGGCCAGTCCACCAAGATTGTCGACCGCGAAACCGGCGAAGTCATGTACGGCGAAGTGCCGCCTTACTCGGTGGTTGTCGCAGGCTCCATGCCCTCCAAGAACGGCGTGAACCTCTACTGCGCGGTGATCGTGAAGCGCGTGGACGAGAAAACCCGCTCCAAGACCGGCATCAACGAGCTGCTGCGCGACTAAGACTGCGCTCCATTAAAATCTTGGGCCAGTCTCCATTCGGAGGCTGGCCTTTGTTTTTAGTATTCCGTCAGAAAAGCGCGGGAGCCAACGACGCCACAAGCGCCAACGCAGCGACGATATTAAATGTTTTGAGCCGTCGCCCCGTCGACAGGAACCGTCGGATAACTGTCCCAAACCAGCCCCAAGCCGAATTGGACAGCAGCCCAACACCCGCAAAGGTCAAAGCCACCAAAACCACGCTTTGCGGCGCAAACCCTGGTGCAAAGAGCGCCACAGCGGCCATGCCCAACGCCCAGACCTTTGGATTGACCGCCTGAAACAAAAGCGCCTGCGCAAAAGTCAATGGCGAGCCCGCTGTATCGGCCTCCGCCGTTGGCGCTGCATTTGCGATTTTCCATGCCAGATAGAGTAGGTAGGTGGTGGATGCGGCCAAGAGCGCCCACTGCGCGAAGGGGAAAAGGTCGAGAATGGCCCCAATGCCAATCCCAGCCAGGCTGATCACAAAGGTGATTCCCACAGCAACGCCAAGGATATGCGGCACCGTGCTGCGAAAGCCAAAGTTCACACCTGAGGCCATGATCATGATGCTGTTTGGACCGGATGTGATCGTGGATGCGGTCACAAACGCGACCATTGGTATCCATGCCGCAAAATCCATACCCAAACCCCTGTTTAACACCGCACCAATCGTTGGTCCTTTCCGCACCCGTCACAACTTTTTTGGGGGGACTAACGCTATTCGTTACTCATAGACCAATCACCGCAACCACAGCAATTGCGAACGGCCCTTATTTGATAGGGGGCTTGCAATGGCCCCGCCGGGTCACCGCCGGAAGGTTGCCCCAAACCAATGCTCAAGCAGCGCATCATAGGTGCCGTCCTCGCGCAGTTTGAGCAAAGATTGGTCAATCTCTTCGCGCCACGGGCTGCCCGTTGGTAGAGCAATGCCGTAGTTCTCTGGGCGGTACACCCGTTCAATCAGGCGGGATTCATTGCGCCCGTCATTGGTGGCAAAATAGGCAAGGATCGGCCCGTCAAACACCACCGAGTCGATGTCCCCATCTTGAAAAGCCGCCAGCACCTCATGCGGCGTGTCAAAATCTCGGAAGCGGATGTCACGTGTTGTCAGGAACTGAGCAGAGGTGGAGCCGCGCACAGAGCCCACTTTGCGCCCGTCCAGATCGTTGATGCTGTCGACAGAATCCTGCAACGCCTCAACCGTCACCGCTGCGGTAATCGTCGCAACAAAGACCGACACCACAAACAGGCTGGCCACCACCAGGATCACCGCAAAGAACCGGCCCGGGCGGGACAAAGGCATGCGCTCTTCAAAGCCGCCGTTCACCACCAGATTGAGCGCCCACCAGAAAGACGGGAACAATGCATCTTTGGCGGGGCGATCAAAATAGGGCTGATGCCGGCGTTCAAACAGCCACATTAACATGCCGCCGCCAAACAGCATCCCCAAAGCCACCATAATGGCGGTGAGGATTTCTCGGGTCAGCAGCCCGCCTATCCGCGCCAGACTGCCGGGCTCGGATGGCAGCAAGATCTGAATGCCGCTCTCAAAAATCGGCTGGCTGAAATCCATCACCGTTTCACGCGAGGCGGTGATCGAGATGTTGGCAATGGCGCCATCCACCGTGGCAGCTTCCACCGCGCTTAACATGTCGGGGAAGCTGTCCTGTGGGGCAAAGGTGATCTCTTTGCCCAGGTCTTCACCAATGGCCCGCATCAGGTCCACGCTGAAGCCGCGCGGCGTGTTGTCATCCAGGAAAACAAACGGAGGCCGGTCCACGGTGGCAAAGGTCAACGTTTCCGCCGTCTGCGCAGAGGCGGCGAACACCCATGACAGGAGGGAGGCGATGGAGATGAGGACTGCGGGGAGGAAGCGCATAGTAAGTACCGGAGTTGCTTGGCTCCCCCTATCGCGCACCGCTTGAGCCGGTCAACCACGCTCCGACGTTTACCCAGAGTTATTTGGCTCTAATTAGGACTTTTTGACCCTTATGCCGCCGCCATGAGGGCCTCGGCCTCATATTTGCGCAACGACACCCTTGCGGACGGTCCAAAGCCATAGCCCATCAGGGCGTCAGAATTGGGCATGAGTCGCAAGATTTCATCGCGGGTTTCCGCATCAAAACTGTCGAGCGTTTCCTGACCGGGGTGGTAGCTTTCGCTGTCCAATCCATTGGCCCGCACAATCTCGTGGCGGTCAAACAGGATATGCACATAGGTCACAGGCCTATGATCCTCGCGCACTGTGATGGTGTCGCCATTCAAAAGGTCTTTGGCTTTCACCAGCACCTCGGATTCACCAAACAGCATTGCCGCCTGGGACGATTTGATCAGGATGCGGTGATTGGGCGAAAATTCCACTGCCTCGTGGTTGCCCAAAGCATCTTTGGCGAGACGGATCGGGGCGTCAGAACCAGTGGCTTGACGCATGGTGGTGCCGATCCACAAGAGCGGTTGGAACCCATTGTCGCGGGTCAGAACCATATCTCCGGGCATCAACGCTTCGACCTTTTTCAGGCCGCTTTGGGTGACAATCTCAGTCCCGGCCACAAAACACGGCGCCGTTGTGGTTGTGACCTTCACAAAACCGGTGTCGGTGTTGCCGTCGGAATCCTCGACCTCATAGGTGAAGGCCTCGCTGCCCAAATCGCCATCGGTCTGGATCGACAGCGTGCCGTCCGGGTTGAGCGTGACCACTTCTCCGGTGTTCAGCGTCACCGAATCGCCCGCGCTGACCTCCTGACCGTTGATCTTGGTGATGGTCATGGTGGCGCCATCCGGCGCGGCGTCATTGGCCAGCACGTCCACGGTTTTAGTGGAGTTGGCGCCGATCTCGTATTCGTCGTCCTGCGCCACCAATGCACATTGGATGGAGTCGCCAGCGATCAGCAGATTGGAGTCGTATTTGTCGTCTCCGGCGTCTGCGATGCCGATCTTTATCGTGTTGACCTCGCCCGGATTAACCGGCGCTTTCACGGTGAGCGTGATCGTCAACCCGTCCATCTCACTGTTCACGGTCTCGCCGTCCGCCGGGTTGTCGATGTAGAGGTTCGCGTTGTCTTCGTCATTGATGTTGTCGACAGTGACGTCGCCATCGCCAACGGACAGGGTGGCCTTCTCGCCGTTCACCCAAATGCCAACCGCGTCGTTGTAGCCGCTGTCGACATATTCCAGATATTCTTCTGAGGAGAATACGATCTGCATGGTCAGAGTGTCACCGTCTGGAATGAAACTGGCCTCAAAAACCGCCGCATCGTAGGTGTCCCCGCCGGCAATTTCAGACAGATCGTCGTCGCCGTCCCGGTCCATTTGTCCGGTTGTGTTGGCGTCGGCATTGACGTCCCCGTCGGCGTTGGTGAAATCATTGGTGTAGCCGGTTGAGAGGATCACGCCGCTATCTGAAGGGGTGGCATCCGGGGCGACGGAATCACCATCCGAGTAAATCCCGCTGGACATGGCGTGCCCGGTATAGCTGGCGCCCAACACCTGAACACCGGAGCCAAACATGGCGTCCGCCATCTGCGTCGCACTGGCGCTGTTATCAATCGGCAGTTCTGATGCAGTTGGCATAGTGGTCCCCTATATGCATTCCCAAACAATAGCTGTGGCGCCTCTGCCCGATTTCTTTTGGGAACGTGGTCAAAAGCTTTGGAATGCCGGACAGATTTCTGGCCTTGGCGTCAGCTCCGGCCCATCAATTGCCGATAGGAGATTCGAAAGTCACCATTAGAAAGAGGGCACGTTCTGCGCGCTAACAGTTTGGAATAAAACCCTTTCCAAATCGTAACTGCCTCCCTTCAAGACTCTGAAAAATCGAAGTAAATTTTGCACATTGTTGCGTGGTTGCTTGAACCAACTGCGGCGGGCGGTTGACCCCTTGCCATGAGCCGCGCTAAGGCCCGTTCAACAGAAAGGCACCGGCATGACCCAGGACAAGAAAAAGAAGAAGACCCGCCAGCAGGTCTACACGTTGCTCGTTCAGGTCGGGCGCAAAGACGGCGACGGTCTGCCGGACGAAGCCACCGGCGGTGCGCTGATGATCTATGCCAGCGGCGTGGACGAAGCAGAAGCGGTGCGTGAGACCGTGGCGATCCTCAAACAGGCGGATTTGAACCCGCTGGACGTGACCGGCTATGGCACGATTGAGGAGCGCGAAGCACAGGGTCACGAGATTGACGGGCAGGAACGCGGCCTTATGCAGCGTGCCCTGGATGAGAACTCCGTGGTCGTGGCGCAAATGACGCCCTTCTATCACGGCGAAGAATCCGAGGACGCTGCCGCGACCGAGCACTAACGCGAAAGTTAGCGATCAGGCGGCGCGCTGTGCCGCCAAGGTGAGTGCATCAAACTCCCGCAGGACTGGAAACGCAGTGCGCGAGTGTTCCGGCAACAACCGCCGCGGATAGCCCGACAGCAGGCTGGCGCTCAGCAAGTCCCGCCGACGGCGCATCCGTCCCACATCCATACTTTCCACATAGGTATCGGCAGCCAAAATCGCTTCGTGATTGGGCAACAGAAGCTGGCAATAGGTCACCAAAGGCGCAGTGCCACCATTTTCCGCAGCATTGCCGTGCAGCAGATGCCCGGCCGGGACCAAGACAAACTCGGAGCCAAACATATACTCCACCCGACTGCCGCCAATTAGCAGACGCTGGGTTGGGCTGGTGACAATGTCGCGGCTGAGCCCAAAGTACGGGGCGCGCAACCGGATCGGGGCAAAATGCCCTGAGGCTGGCACGGTCCGGCGGATGTTGGCCAGAACCGGGACTAGATCACCAGAGGGTGTCTGCACCACGTCACCGCGTTTGAGGTCTCCCACCTTACGATAGCCCTGCGCGGTCATCACCGGGGTGTCTTCCGACAGGCTGGGCATGGGGCCAATCGGCTCAATGCGATTTGAATAGGCAATGTAGGACAAATCGCTGGACAACACCCGTGCATCATCGTCCTGCACAGTTTCCCGGATTTCGGCAGGCGTGAGCGCCACAGGGCGGGACAAAGTCCGCACAGCCACACGCCAGGTGCCAGGCTGCTCCACTGCCAGTCGACCGACATTGGCTGGCACATCCCAAGAATAGGTCACCCGCAACACATCCGCACGCCCGCCGGTGTCCAGATTGACCGCCACATGCGCCGTGCGGCTGCCGCGATTGAGCACCAGCACCACGCCACCGCCGGGCACCGCTTGCAAAGACAGGCGAAAGCCGCTGCCGGTTTGAGACGCCATACCCATAAGCGTTTGTGGTCGATCATAGGGCGACACCCGCGTTTCCACGACCATACTGCCCCTTGGCAACGGCGTGCCAGACAGCGCCTGAGGGTCTGTGGTGGCTGTCCCAAGCGGATGGGCCACGCCGTTGAGGTCGCACAGGGCGTGCCGTTTGTTCCAAAGGGCAATCCAGCTCATCGTTTAGACCTCGCCAAAGGCAATTTTCGACAGCGTGGCCACCTCAAAGCTGCGCAAGCCGCGCCGTGCCATTTGCCCGTAACCTTCGCCAGACACCGGATCGAGTTCTGGGAACAAGGCACAGATCTCTGCAACAATCTCCGGCTCAAAACTGCTCGCAGTCTGTGGCCCCGGCAAGTAGCTCTCCGTCATCAGCTTTTCGGAATAAATGATCTGATGGTCATCAAACAGAAGATGCACATATTCCACCTCGCCGCCGGGCACTTGGCGGATGGTCTTGTCATTCACCAGATCGCGCGCGGCCACCAATACCTCTTCTTCGCCAAACAACAGTTCGGCCCAGGCATTTCGGATCAGCACCCGATGCAGCGGGGAGAGCAACAATTCGCGGTGGTTGCCAAGGGTGTTGGCCATAATCCGGATCGGCGCCATGGCGCCTTCTGCCGCCACTTTGCGCCGTCCCATCCAGCGCAGCGGTTGGGGGCCATTGTCCACGGTTTCGACCAAGTCCCCCACGTTTAGGCACTCAATGGGCACCTCACCAAATGGCGTGCGGATGAAGGTGCCCACTGTGAAACACGGTGCTTGATTGATCTTGATATAGCCAACATCGGTCGTGCCGTTGCCGTCATCAATGGTGTAGGTCAGGTTGACCTGCTCTTCGTCGCTGTCGCCTTCAAAGGTGATGGTGCCGTCGCCATTCACCGTAATGATCTGCCCGCTGGGCAAGGTGATCGGGCTGCCAACGGTGACCGGTTGCCCGGAAATATGCGTGATGGTGATGGAATTGCCGGTGTTGTTCACGTCATTGGCCAGCACATCAATGGTGCGGGTGCCATCAATTGGCAGTTCCACCTCATCCGTGTTGGCAATGAGTGACGTTTGAATCGAGTCCGCCGCAATCAGCAACGAACTGTCATACCGGCTGTCGGACACATCGGCGACCACAATGCGGATGTCATTCATGCCTTCAACAATGTCAAAGGTCAGCGTCATGGTGAGGGTGAACCCATCCATCTCCGTGTTGTAGATCCCGCCTGTGTTGTTCACAAACAGGCTTTCGTTCTCACCATTGTTGATGTTGCCGGGGTCCACATCCCCATCGCCTATTTCCAGCGGCACATAGCTGCCGTTGATCGAGACTGCGACGAAGTCCTGATAAATTGAGTCGACGTATTCCGGGTATTCTTCGGAGGCAAAGACAAACTGCATCGTCATTTGCCCGGCTTCATTGGCGATGAACGACACATCCAGATAAGAGGCGTCATAGGTGTTGGTGCCGGCGACCGCGTTGAACTCTGGGTTGTTGTTCTCACCGCTTGTGTCGGTGGAGCGGTCAGAACGCTGGTTGTTGCCGCCCCAACGGTTGGAGAAGTTTCTCGCGTGCCCCGTGGACAGGATCACCCCTTCGTCGCTGGGGGTAACCCCAGGCGAAACGCTGTCCCCATTGGTGTAGATCCCGGACGAAGAGTTTTGCCCATTGTAGTCAGCGGAGACGATGGTCACGTCATCGCCAAAAATGGTTTCCGCCATATCCATGGCCGAAGCGCCGGTGTTTACGGGCAATCTGGGCATGTCTGCTCGCCTCATGTGTTTGAGGCACGCCACACAACAACGCCCACCTGCTCATGGGGCGCTCATACAGGTCTCGTCGCATTTCGAGATGCGTTTGTTGGAAACCCTTGGCTGTTTTAGCCGAACTGCTGGTGACCTGCCTCGGTCGATTTTTATTAACTCTAATTAAACAGCAAATTTTTCCGCTTGTTAAGAGGTGCCCCACCGCTTTGTGTTCCAAATGTGGCTTTCCGGTCCGGCGCGGCTGTGCCACAACCCTTGGCGCAAGCTTCTCAGATATAGGACCCTCGCCATGACCAAGACTGATGCCGCACAGTTGACCGCTGATCTGATCCGCTGTCCCTCTGTGACGCCGGAGGAGGGCGGGGCGCTGGTCTTGCTGGAAAACCTGCTGTCTGACGCCGGGTTTGACTGCACCCGCGTGGATCGAGGTGACGTCAGCAACCTGTTTGCCCGCTGGGGCCGCAAAGGCGACAGCAAGACGTTTGGGTTTAACGGCCACACCGATGTGGTACCTGTCGGGGACGAGGCCGCCTGGACGGTGGATCCTTTTGGTGCGGAAATTAAAGATGGCATTATGTACGGCCGAGGTACCACCGACATGAAATCCGGTGTCGCCGCCTTTGCTGCCGCCGCCATCGATTTTGTCTCGAACACGCCGCCGGATGGCGCCATCATCCTCACCATCACCGGCGATGAAGAAGGCGACGCCATCGACGGCACCACCGCGCTTCTGGACTATATGTCCACCGAACAGGAACGCATGTCTGTCTGTCTGGTGGGCGAGCCTACCTGCCCTAACGAGATGGGCGAGATGATGAAAATTGGCCGTCGCGGCTCGATGACCGCATATTTCACCTTCACCGGCAAACAAGGCCATTCCGCCTATCCGCACCGCGCCAACAACCCGCTGCCGGTGATGGCCCGCCTGATGGATCAGTTCTCTTCCGAACCGCTGGACAATGGCACCGATCACTTTGATGCGTCCACCCTCGCAGTTGTCACCATGGACACCGGAAACCCGGCCACCAATGTGATCCCGGCGGAGTGCAAAGCCACGCTCAACATCCGCTTCAACGACTCCCACTCCGGCGCGTCCCTTACAGAGTGGATGCAGGCCAAAGTAGACACTATTTCGGCGGAATCCGGCGTGGGTATCGACATGAAAGTCACCATCTCCGGCGAAAGCTTCATCACCCCACCCGGTGACTTGTCCGAGCTGGTGGCCAGCTCTGTGGAAGCTGAAACCGGCCGCCGCCCGGAACTCTCCACCTCCGGCGGCACCTCGGACGCGCGCTTTGTTCAGCACCATTGCCCAGTGGTGGAATTCGGCCTCGTGGGCAAAACCATGCATCAGGTGGATGAACAGGTGCCGGTTGCGCAAATCCATCAGCTCAAAGACATCTACAGCCGCATTTTGCGAGACTATTTTGCCTGAACACCGCCCCAACCTTGTGGTGATGATCAAGGAACCGCGCCCCGGACGTGTGAAAACCCGACTGGGCCGAGACCTCGGGATGACCGCCGCCGCCTGGTGGTTTCGCCACCAATCCGCCGCGCTGCTGCGCCGTCTTGATGATCCGCGCTGGAACCTGATCCTGGCCGTCGCCCCAGATCACAACGGCCTCTCATCGCGCGTTTGGCCCGCTCACTTGCCGCGTGTCCCGCAAGGCACTGGCAATCTTGGGGATCGCATGGCGCGACAGCTGCGTTTCCACCAAGGCCCCACCTGCATCGTCGGGGCCGACATTCCCGGCATCCAGCCGTCTCACATCGCGCAGGGCTTCAAGGCGCTGGGCGATCACGATGCGGTCTTTGGCCCCGCGCCGGACGGTGGCTATTGGCTGGTGGGTCTGAAACACACACCCAAACCGGGCCTCTTTGCCAATGTGCGCTGGTCCACGGAACATGCTTTGGCCGACAGTTGTGCCACCCTGCCCGATGCGCGCATTGCCACTGTCGCCACGCTTGCAGATGTGGACACCGCCGCCGATCTGGCGTGTCTCTGAACGTTCTCATTCGCCAAGTATCCCGGGGTTGAATTGGGCCGCAGGCCCAAGAAGGGGCTGGCCCCTTTCCTTTCTCACGTGACGCCGCCCATCCCCCGTGCTAGGGCCAACCCATGCCTATGCCCAGCAAAGAGGAAGTCCTTGAGTGGATTTCCGAGAACCCGACCCTCACCTCCAAACGTGACATCGCCAAAGCTTTTGGCATCAAAGGGGCTGCGCGCATCGACCTGAAGCGCCTGCTCAAGGAGCTGGAGGCCGAAGGGCATCTACAAAAGCGGCGCAAGACCTACCGTGATCCGGAAAGCCTGCCGCCGGTCACCGTGCTGCAAATCCTTGAGGCAGATGCCGATGGCGATCTCTTTGCCCGCCCATTGGAGTGGCACGGCGAAGGGCAAGAGCCCAAAATTCTGGTGCTGCCCCGCGCGTCCGATCCAGCGCTGGGCGCGGGCGACCGCATTCTGGGGCGTCTGACCAAACTGGACGACGGCGACATCCAGTATGAGGCGCGTCTTATCCGCCGCATCGGCACCAACCCACGCCGCGTGTTGGGCATGTTCCGCAAAACCGCCGAGGGAGGCCGCATCCTGCCCATCGACAAGGGTGACGGCAAAGAATGGTCCGTGGCGTCGGATCAAACCCATGGCGCCAAAGACGGCGAGCTGGTGGAGGCCGAGCAATCCGGCCCTAAAGGGCGTCTTGGTTTGCCCCGTGCCCGTGTTGTGGCGCGCATTGGCGATCCGACTGCGCCCAAGGCTGTGAGCCTGATCGCCATCCACCAACATGGCATCCCAGACACCTTCCCCGATGAGGTCGTATCAGAGTCTGATAAGGCCAAACCGGCGCCTTTGGGCCAACGTGAAGATTTGCGCGACATGCCCTTTGTCACCATCGACCCAGCCGACGCCCGCGACCATGACGACGCTTGCTGGGCGCATGCCGATGATGACCCCAAAAACGAGGGCGGCCACGTGCTTTGGATCGCGATTGCCGATGTGGCGCATTACGTGCGATCCGACACCGCGCTGGATCGGGAGGCCCGCAAACGCGGCAACTCAAGCTACTTCCCGGACCGCGTGGTGCCAATGCTGCCGGACCGTCTGTCTGGCGATCTCTGCTCTTTGCACGAAGGCGTGCCCCGCGCCGTACTGGCGCTGCGTATTCAGATCGACAGCAAGGGCAGAAAGATCGGTCACCGTTTCATCCGCGCCATGATCCGCTCCGTGGCCTCGCTGAACTACGGCGAAGTGCAGCAGGCGCAGGACGGTCATCCAAACGCGCGCTGCGCGCCGTTGATGGATGAGATCATCAGCCCGCTTTACGCCGCATATAAGGCTCTAACAAAGGCCAAAGCCGAGCGTCAGCCGCTGGCGCTTGACCTGCCGGAACGCAAAATTGAGCTCTCTGACGCGGGCGAAGTCACCTCTGTGAACTTCCGGGATCGGTTTGACGCGCACAAACTTGTCGAAGAGTTCATGGTGCTCTCCAATGTCTGTGCCGCTGAAACGCTGATTGCCAAAAAATCCCCGCTGCTGTTCCGCGTGCACGAGGAACCCAGCCCTGAAAAACTTAATGCCTTGCGTGATACCGCCCAGGCCGCGGGCCTGACGTTGGCCAAGGGGCAGGTGCTGCAGACACGTCATTTGAACCAGTTGCTGGACGCCGCCGCCGGCACGGAGCAGGCGGAGCTGATCAACATCTGCACCCTGCGCTCCATGACACAGGCCTATTACGCGCCATCTAACTTCGGCCACTTCGGCCTCGCGCTGCGCGATTATGCCCACTTCACCTCCCCAATCCGTCGCTATGCAGACTTGATCGTACACCGTGCGCTCATTTCGGCGCATGGTTGGGGCGATGACGGCCTCACACCTGAGGCCACCGAAGTTCTAGAAAAAACCGCCACGCATATTTCGGACACCGAACGCCGCTCGATGTTGGCGGAACGGGATACCACGGATCGCTACCTTGCCGCCTATATGTCCGAACGCATCGGCAACGAATTCACCGGCCGCGTGAGCGGCATCGCCCGCTTTGGGGTGTTTGTGAAGCTGGATGAAACCGGCGCTGATGGCCTGATCCCGATGCGGGAACTGGGCCGCGAGTATTTCCACTTTGACAGCGAAACCAACTCGCTCACCGGATCGGACACGGGCATCGTGATTGGCCTCGGCCAACGTGTGACCGCGCGCTTGACCGAAGCTGCGCCGGTGACCGGTGGCATCGCGTTGGAGTTGATTTCTCTGGATGGCGAGCTGGTCAAACGCGCCGGACGTGGTGGTGGAAAAGGGCGGAGCCGGGGTGGCCCCATCCGTCGTAAGGCCGCCAAAGCAAAGCACAAGGCGGCCAAAACCAAACGCAAGGTCACTCGGCGGCGGCGCTAAACGCGGACATCACCCGCGCCGGATCTGGATAAATCGCCTCCCGCACCCGCGCCACATAAGCTGCCAGCGCAGGGCGCGCCTCAACCGCTTTGCGCAGGTCGGTGGCCACCGGCAGGGTCAAGATCATGTCCAACACCGGTGCGACCGCCGCATCCGCGGCTGTTGGCGTGTCGCCAAACAGGAACGACAGCCCGTCCAGCTTCGCGTCAATCACCTCCAGATCTTTGTCAAACCGCGCCTGACGGTCCTCAGGCGAGAACCGCGCGATGCCCTCAGACATCAAACCAGCCCGCACATGACCGCGCGCCTCTTCCGCTGCCTGATCCCGCATTGGCGCAGGCACAGAGGCAAAGAAAATCTCCTTCATCACCGCCCAGCAGTCGTCATTGAGCCAGCGATCGTGCACCAGCCCAAGCCGCAGGCTCTCTTCCACGGTACGGATTAGCGCGTGGGTCGCCGCCTTCTCAATCCGGCTCAAACCCGGCATGAAATCTGCGCCATGTGACTCTAAATAGGCCTGAATGTTATGACTGTCCGGGATCAAAGCATCGCCAACACGGGCCACCGGCACCTTGCCCAACGGCAGCGCTTCAAAGTCCTGGATCAGCTCCGGCTGCCAATCGACCTTGGCCATTTCCAACAGGCACATGGCCTTCAGGCAGAATGGCGAATGGGTGGGAAACTGCGCGTCGCCGGGGAAAACAATAAGATGCATGGGAACTCTCCACTGATTGATTGTGGAGCCTGTCTTAAACACCCCTCTTGTCAGTTTCTGTCAGTAGAGTGCAGTATCCCAAAATCATGAGCCGCACCGACCGACTGTTCCAACTCATGCAGGCCCTGCGCGACCTGCCGCCCCCCGCCACCGCGCAAGCCTTGGCGCAGGAAACCGGCGTGTCAGAGCGCACAATCTACCGCGACATCGACAGTCTGCGCAGCCTCGGGGCCGTGATCGACGGGGAGGCCGGGTTTGGCTTCACCCTTATTGAAGACGCCACCTTGCCGCCGCTGGGTTTTGTCCCGGAAGAAATTGAGGCGCTGGTGGTCGGGCTGAAAGAGGTTATGGAAGTGGCCGATCCTTCCTTGGCCAACGCGGCACAAACGGCTCTAACCAAGCTGAAATCGCGTCTTCCAGAGGCCCAGGCCCATCGCTTGAAACATGCGGTGTTGACCGCCAAACGCTTCCACAAGCCCCCCGAGATCACCATCGATGCGGGCGCCCTGCGCCAAGCCGCCTGGGAGGAACGGACCGTGGCCTTTGACTATGGCGATGCGGAGGGCCGACGGACAACGCGCGAAGTTGATCCGCTCTCCATCGTCTTCATGCAAAATGTGCATTGTCTTCTGGCCTACTGCCACCTGCGCGCGGACTATCGCGCCTTTCGCCTGGATCGCATAGACAACCTCAATATCAGCGACCGCTCCTTCCGCCCGCGCCGCATTCCCATGCTGCGGGAATTCAAAGCGCGGCTTCAGGTGGAAATAGACGTATCGGCAAATCCCCGCGCCTCCGGCTGAGAGCGCTTTTGCCGCCCCCATCCCCGCGCTACACTTCCACCAAACAGGCAGGGAAAGTTGCGATGCGTCTATCTGGTTTAGTGGTGAGTTTGGTTATTGGCACCGTTGTCGCGTCCACGGTCTTTGCCGGGGCACCGTCGCAGTCTCTCCGTCCTGTGCTGCGCCCATTGGCGGATGCTTTGGCGGCGCAACAACTCATCGAAGCTGCTGCCTCTACCAAAGGTTTGCAAAGTTGGATCAAGCGCTACAAATCACGCGCGCTTAAGGCGGGGATCAGTGCTGCGGTGTTTGATCAGGCCTTTCAAGGCGTTCAGTACAATGCCGACATCATCAAGAAAGACCGCAATCAAAACGAGTTCACCAAGACCATCTGGGATTATCTGGACACTGCTGTCTCTGACGCGCGCATAAAAAACGGCAAGGCGGCGTTAAGCAAGCACAACACCACGCTGCAGAAGATCGAAAAGCGTTACGGTGTCGATAAAGAGGTTGTGGTCGCGATCTGGGGGCTGGAAAGCGCCTATGGCACCTTCAAAGGCAGCACGCCTGTGATCGAGGCTCTCGCCACGCTTGCCTATGACGGGCGACGCGGCGATTTCTTTGAGGAACAGCTCACCGCCGCGCTCAGCATCCTGCAAAACGGGGATGTCACCGCGCAAAACATGAAAGGCAGCTGGGCCGGCGCCATGGGCCATACCCAGTTTATGCCAACCTCATTCCAGTCCTACGCAGTTGATTTCACCGGCGACGGCAAGCGCGACATCTCGTCAGGCGACCCCACCGACGCGCTGGCCTCCACCGCCGCCTATCTCAAGCACTTCGGCTGGAAGAAAAACCAGCCTTGGGGCGTGGAAGTGAAGTTGCCCAAAGGGTTTGACTACGCCTCTGCCAACCGCGAGAACCTGAAGAACCCCAGCGAGTGGGCGCGTCTGGGCATCAAGGACATGCGCGGCCGTGCGGTGCCCAACCATGGCAAGGCGTCTATCCTTTTGCCGGCCGGTGCACAGGGGGCGGCTTTCATGATCTTCCAGAATTTTGACGTGATCGAGCACTACAACACGGCGGATGCCTATGTGATTGGCGTCGGCCATCTCAGCGACCGCATCATGGGCGGCCCAGCCATTCAGGGGAATTGGCCTCGTGGCGACCGCGCATTGACCTACAAGGAGCGGATCGAGCTGCAAAAACGCCTGACCAAAGCTGGCTTTGACACCAAAAAGATCGACGGCAAAATCGGCCCGCTCACCATCGCCGCTGTGCGCGAATATCAGCGGGCCGAAGGCATGGTGCCAGACGGATATGCGTCTCTAACCCTGCTGAAAACACTGCGTTAAGACATGAAAAAGGCGCGTCCTGATCCGGCGCGCCTTTTGTTGTGTCTGGGGCAGTCTGGCTTACTCGCGGCCGCTGATCACAATCACTTCGGTGCCCAGAGGCACCTGCTCATAAAGCTGTTCGATGTGCCAGTTCGCCATGCGGATGCAGCCGTTGGAACTTGGCGTGCCAATTGACTGCGGCGCGGTGGTGCCATGGATGCGGAACAGCGTGTCACGGCCGTTCTGGTACAAATACATCGCCCGCGACCCCAGCGGGTTGTTTGGCCCGCCCGGCATGCCGTCTTCGTATTTTGCGTAGGCCGGATTGCGCTCGATCATCTCTTGCGTTGGACGCCAGCTCGGCCATTCCACCTTGCGGTCAATGGTGGCACGGCCGGAGAAGTTCAGACCTTCTTGCCCAATTGCCACGCCATAGCGGATCGCGTTGCGCTCATCCTGCATGTGGTAGAGGTGGTAAGAGGCCAGCACCACAACCAGCTGTCCCGGCTGGAAGCCGTATTTCTTCTTCACCCGGACCTCTTTGGGTTTCAGGTGCTCCATCAACTCGAAGTCACCGCCTTGGGCGGCACGCAGGACATGGGGGGTGGCAAGAAGGCTGGCACCAGCGGCCAGGAAATGACGTCTATGCATAAGTACTCGTTCCGTTTACATGCAAAATCTATGCCACAGACGTGACAGCGGACAAAGTCGGGAGTGCCCGACTTTGTCCATGTTGCTCAAAATGTGCTGTGAAATCCCTAACGGGGTTTAGCTCGGGGACATGCCCCGCAGCCTCTCGGAGCGACGGCGCAGCATTTCCACGGTGGCGAGCAGCAGGATCGAGATGCCAACCAGGATCGTGGCCACGGCCAGAATGGTTGGGCTGATCTGCTCGCGCAGGCCGGTGAACATCTGCCAAGGTAGGGTTTTTTGACCGGCAGAACCGACAAACAGCACCACCACGACCTCGTCAAACGAGGTGATAAAGGCAAACAGACCACCGGAGATCACGCCGGGCAGGATCAGAGGCATCTGCACGCGGAAGAAGGTGGTGACCGGATTGGCGCCCATGTTGGCCGCCGCCCGTGTCAGGGAGCGGTCAAAACCCACCAGCGTGGCGGTCACGGTGATGATCACAAAGGGAATGCCCAGAACCGCATGTGCCAGGATTACTTTCACGTAGCCCACAAAGGTCTTGTTTAGACCCAGCGTGGCTTCCATCCAGTTGCCGATCTGGCTGTAGAAGAAGAACATGCCAGTGGCGGAAATGATCAGAGGCACAATCATTGGCGAAATCAGGATCGCCATGATCGCTCGGCGGCCCGGAACGTGCGCTTGGCTCAGGCCAATCGCGGCCAGCGTGCCGAGGCTCACTGAGATGACGGTGGCAACAGGCGCAATGATCAGCGAGTTCTTGAAGCTGCGCTGCCATTCGTTGTTGGTAAAGAAGTCCTGATAGTGCTTCAGCGAGTAACCTGCCGGATCCAACCGCAGCATCTCTGGTGTGAAGGTGAAGAAGTCCTGTGCGTTAAACGACAGCGGCATCACCACCAACACCGGCGTGATCAGGAACACAAAGATTGCGCCACAAATCACACGGAAGCTGTAGTGCCACAGCACCTGACCTGGAGTCAGATAGGGCAACAGACGCGCGCGGTAGCGGCCTTCGTAGAGCCAGTAGGTGAACCAGTGAATGAACCAGCCATAGAGCAGCCCGATCAGGGCCGCTGCAATGCCGCCAAAAATCCAACCAAGCGCACCGTAGATGCCGATGGTTAGCCACTTGCCCATCTTTTCGTTGCGCAGAGCAAAGATGTAAATTGCTGCGCCAGCAATCGCCATTGCCGCGCCGATCAGCACGCCGAGCAGGCCAGAGCCATTTGCGGTGCCAACAAAGAGACCAAAGAAGCCCCCTGCCGCTGCCACCGTGGGCAGCACCAGAGACATGGGTTTGCGGGAAATTGGAGTGAGTGCAGCCATGGTTCTTATCCCAATTTCACGTTGTCGATGCCGACGATCTTGTCATAGGCCCAGTAGAGGATCAGCACGACCGCCAGCAGGATGGTGCCCAACGCCGCTGCGAGGCCCCAGTTCAAGGAGGTCGAGATGTGGAAGGCGATCCGGTTGGAGATGAACACCCCTTTGGTGCCGCCCACCAGTTCCGGCGTGATATAGTAACCAATCGCCAGAATGAACACGAGGATCGAGCCCGCACCAATGCCCGGCACGGACAGCGGGAAGTAGACCCGCCAGAACGCTGTCCAATTGGTTGCGCCCATGGATTTAGCCGCGCGCAGGTAGGTCGGTTGGATGGTCTGCATCACCGAATACATCGGCAGGATCATGAACGGCAGCAGGATGTGGGTCATCGCAATGATGGTACCGGCCTGGTTGTTGATCATCACCAGTCGGGCGTCATCCGCCACAAGCCCAATCCACACCAGCACGTCATTAATCACACCTTGCTGTTGCAACATCACCTTCCAGGCCGAGGTCCGCACCAGCAGAGAGGTCCAGAACGGCAACAACACCAGGATCATCAGCAGGTTGGCTTTGGCGGATGGCAGGTTGGCCAGCAGCCAAGCCACCGGATAGGCCAATGCAATACAAGCGGCGGTGATAGCCAGTGACATGATCAGCGTGCGCTTGAACAGAGTGAAGTAGATACGTTCATTCTCGGGCCGGATTTCAGCGCCGTCAGGCCCCTTTTGCATATCCGCCGCGTTCAGGAAGTAGCCGTTGGTGTATTTCGGGCTGTAAGTTTGAATCGTGCGCCAGACGTTGGGATCCCCCCAGCCTTTGGCAATATCAAGGAACTTCTCTTTGTACGGTCCGTCGTTTTCCACGTCCCACTTCTTGGCCTTGCGCCCGGCTTTGCGGAACAGAGAGCTGATGCCCGGTGTTTCGTAGTTCAAACGACTGCCCACACGGGTGTGGGTCTTGGCGTTGGACGCCACGTAAAGGTCCGCGGCCAGCGCGGCATAGACCGCTTCATCGGGCGCTTCGCCAGAGGCGGCGTCCCAGTCCTGAAGCGCAATCACAGTTTTGGGCAGTGTGTTTGCGACAATGTCATTCTCAACCGAGCGGAACAGCATCTGTCCAATCGGGATAATGAACGTCAGCAAAACAAAGGCCAGCAAAGGCGTAATCAAAGCCAGCGCACGGATTTTTTGCATGCGCAACGCGCGGTTCAAGCTTTTTTTCAACGGCGTGCCGTCGGCCGCAAGCATCGGGCCGGTTTGGGTTGAATCGCTCATTGATGGTCCCCGTCACAGAATTTCCGGATTGCCGTTGTGTCTCGGCGATTTTTGTCCGGTTGGGTCAGGGAGGCGGATGCCGCCTCCCTGCAGTGTCATAGCAAGTGGCTTACTTGGACAGCCACGCCTGGAACTTCGCGTCCAGATCGTCACGGTTGTCGGCCCACCACTCGTAGTCATAGATGTGCACGTTGCCAGCGTTGGCCGGATCGGTTGGCATATGTGGCGCCATGTCGATGCCCAGCTCGGCGTGCTTGCCCACCAGCGGTGCGGAAGACGCACGTGCCGGACCGTAGGAGATGTACTTCGCCTGATCCGCCAGACGCTGGGTGTCAGTTGCGAAATACAGGTAGTCCAGAGCCGCTTGCTTACGCTCTGGGGACAGGCCCGCTGGGATGATCCAGCCGTCCAGGTCGAAGGACTGCATGTCCCACAGCATACCGATAGGCTGGTTCTGCTCTGCAATGGCAGAGAACAGACGACCGTTGAAGGTCGAGCCCATCACAACTTCGCCGTCAGCCAGCAGCTGAGGGGTTTCCGCGCCTGCGGTCCACCACACAACCTGGTCTTTGATGGTGTCCAGCTTTGCCAACGCACGATCAACACCTTCTGGGGTGCTCAGAGTGTCGTAGATGGCGTCTTTATCAACACCGTCGCAGTACAGAGCCCATTCCATGTTGTCGATTGGGCGCTTCTGCAGGGAGCGTTTGCCAGGATAGGTTTCCAGGTCAAACACGTCACAAACAGTGGTTGGTGCTTTGTCGCCAACCATGTCGGTGCGGTAACCGAAGGTGGTGGAGTACACGATCTGCGGTACGAAGCAGTCGCTGACGATCAGATCACCGAAGTCGTCGGAGGCAGATGTGCCATCAGGTGCTGCTGCCAGAACCGCATCGTGATCCAGCTCTTCTGCCAGACCTTCGTCGCACAGACGCATCGCGTCAGATGCCACAACGTCTACAACGTCCCAGGTCACGTTGCCGGCTTCGTTCATCGCGCGGATTTTCGCTACGGCTTCAGCAGAGCTGTCGTCGTTGATGATGTTGATGCCAGTTTTTGCGGTGTAGGGCTCGTGATAGGCGAGCTGTTGCGACTTGGAGTATGCACCACCCCAAGACACGATGGTCAGTTCTTGCGCAATAGCGGCTGGCGCCACCAGTGCGGTCGTGACAGCAAGCGCAGTCATCTTTGTTTTCATTGGATACACTCCTTGTTGAATTCTTAAGTCTGTTCTTATTGGCCCGGATCTTACGCCCGGTTGGTGCGCGCCAGCCCGTTTAGGCGTCCAGCGCGCGGCAATCTTCAGGCAACCAGCCAATCTCGATCTGCTGACCCGGGGCCAGACGATCCACATCCGGTGCGTTCCGGGTTTTGATGATGAACTCATCATTACCGGCCACGGACAGACGTGTGCGGAAGATGTCACCCATATAGATGAACTCTTTCACTTCGGCTTTCAGCGTGTGGGCGCCTTCCTGAATCCGGTCTTTGTTGTATTCAACACGTTCCGGACGGATCGACACACGGGTGCGGGCACCCGGCTTCACACTGTCATGCACTGGCTTACAGTCGATCAGCTCGCCGTCATCCAATTCCACCAACGCCACGCCGTTGTTGATCTCTTTGACAAGACCTTCCAGCGTGTTGTTCTCGCCGATGAACTGCGCCACGAAGCTGTTTTGTGGCTCTTCATACAGCGTGTCAGGCGGATCCAGCTGCTGAATGCGGCCATCGTCAAACACCGCAACACGGTCAGACATGGTCAGTGCCTCTGTCTGGTCGTGGGTCACATAAACGGTGGTGATGCCGAGGTTATGCGCCAGGTTGGTGATCTCAAACTGCATCTTTTCGCGCAGCTGCTTGTCGAGCGCGCCGAGTGGCTCATCCATCAGCACCAGCTCGGGTTCAAACACCAGCGCCCGCGCCAGCGCGATTCGCTGTTGCTGACCACCGGACAATTGTGCCGGGCGGCGGCCGCCAAAGGCGCCCATCTCAACCATATCCAGTGCGCGCATGATTTTCTCTTCGCGCTCGGTTTTGCCCATCTTACGCACTTCCAGTGGGAAGCTCAGGTTCTCCGCAATCGTCATGTGCGGGAACAGAGCGTAGTTCTGGAACACCATGCCGATGCCCCGTTTGTGGGGCGGGATGTTGTTGATTGAGGTGCCACCCAGACGGATGTCCCCATGTGTTGCTGTTTCAAAGCCTGCCAACATCATCAGGCAAGTTGTCTTGCCTGAGCCTGATGGCCCCAACATGGTCAGAAACTCACCTTTCGGCAGGCTTAGGTTCAGATCTTTGACGACGAGGGTCTCACCATCATAGCTCTTTTGCACGCGGTCAAATTCGACAAACGCGTCGTTCGATGCACTATCAGCCAAAAAATCGGCTCCCTGTGTTGTCCGTCGGCAGATTTGCTCTGCTCGTCTGTTTCAAGTGTAACCACACCTGAGCTTGAATGCGCAAGCCAGCATTCCGTATGGGAAAGTCTGCCAGCCTATCGGAAGGCCCGACGTCGGTTTGCGACACATTGATGACGATTTTCGCCAATTATGATCAAATGGTAAACCCATAAGTATGCAAAATGCCGAAGTTTTTCCGCCCAAAGTTGCAAAGCCTCCGTTAGAGCGGACAATAAAAAAACCCGAAGCGATGCTCCGGGTTCATTAAGTTTGCGCAAACAATGGGCAGATTATTTATAGAGCCCCTCGGCTTTGATCTGTTCATAGGTCAGGTCCAGCGCCCGAGTCGCGCGCTCGATCAGCACGTCTACCTCGTCACGGGTCATCACAAGGGGTGGGGAAATGATCATGCGATCACCCACATGACGCATTACGAGATTGTTGCCAAAGCAGTGCTCGCGGCATTTGTAGCCCACGGTGCCCGCTTCGGCTTCAAACGGGGCACGGGTTTCCTTGTTGGGAGTCAGTGCAATCGAGCCCATCATGCCAACAATCTTGGCTTCCCCCACCAGCGGGTGATCGGCCAGCGCTTCCCATTTCCCTTTCAGATACGGCGCCACATCATCGCGCACATGCTCAACGATCTTCTCTTCTTCGAGAATCCGTAGGTTCTCCAGCGCCACGGCACAGGACACAGGGTGGCCGGAGTAGGTGTAGCCGTGGTTGAATTCGGTTGCACCGACCACTTCGGCGACTTCGTCACAGACAATGCTGCCGCCAATCGGCGCATAGCCGGAGGACAGGCCTTTGGCGATCGACATGATGTGCGGCTTGATGCCTACAGTCTGGCTGCCAAACCAGTTGCCGGTCCGGCCAAAGCCACAGATGACTTCGTCGGCAATCAGCAGGATTTCATATTTGTCGCAGATGCGCTGGATTTCCGGCCAATAGGTCTCTGGTGGCACAATCACACCACCCGCGCCTTGGATAGGCTCCGCGATAAAGGCTGCCACGCGGTCTTCGCCCAGCTCCAGAATGGCTTCTTCCAGCTCTTGCGCGCGCTGCAGGCCAAACTCTTCTGGAGACATGTCGCCACCTTCGGCCCACCAGTTTGGCTGGTTGATGTGGTGCACATCCGGGATCGGCAGGCTGCCCTGCTGATGCATGGGCACCATGCCGCCTAGGCTCGCACCGGCCACGGTGGAGCCGTGGTAGGCATTTTTCCGGCTGATGAAGATGGTCTTGGTTGGCTTGCCTTGTGCGGACCAATAATGACGCACCAAACGCAGGTTGGTGTCATTCGCTTCCGAGCCGGACCCGGCATAGAACACATGGTTCAGATCGCCCGGCGCCAGTTCCGCCAGTTTCGCGGACAGGGCAATCACCGGCACGTGGGTGGTTTTGAAGAAGGTGTTATAATAAGGCAGCTCTTTCATCTGCCGCGCCGCCACCTCGGCCAGCTCTTCGCGGCCATAGCCGATGTTCACACACCAAAGACCCGCCATCGCATCGAGGATCTGCTCGCCTTTGCTGTCGGTCAGCGTCACGCCTTTGGCCTGAGTGATCACCCGCGCGCCGGTGTCGTGAAAATCGTTCTGCGTGGAAAACGGGTGCATATGGTGCGCCACGTCCAGCGCCTGGAGCTCCGCAGTGGGCAAGTGATTGGTGATCGCGTTCATGGCAAACCTCGCAACAGAATCAGGGTGGGCAAAACGGCCAAATCACCGCTTCACATCTCTTGCCACAAAAATATGATCAAATTCTGATTAGTCAATCGTGTCGCTGAATGCAGTCCCATCCAGAAGCGCGGCGCGGATCTGTTCCATGCCCTGAACCACATCTTCACGCATCGCATCGGCGGTCGCTTGCCCATCTTTGGCCTTCAAAGCGTCCAGCGCAGTCTTGTGATTGTCCGGCAAATTCTGCGTGCCCATACGCCCACAAACCACCCGCATCGACGGGCCGAATCGCAGCCACACACTGTTGGCAACATCCATCAGAATCGGCGCATTGGCCACCGCATAAAGCTTGGCGTGAAAGGCATAGTTCTGGCGCAAATAGGCGGACACATCGCCCCGCGTGATCGCCTCATCCACCTGCCCGTCAATCTTCTCCAGCGCAGCAATATCTTGTGACGTAACCTTCTCCGCCGCCAGCGCTGCCAGCCGAGACTCCACGGTTTCTCTTAAGAAAATAAGGTCATCAATCGCATCGACAGTCAGCATCGGCACCACCACCCGGCGGTTGCCGCGGAACTCCAGTGCCCCTTCACTGGTCAGGCGGCGAATCGCCTCCCGAATAGGGGTCATGCCAGCACCGGTGCGTTCGATCAAACCCTGGATTGTGACCGCCTGACCCGGTGCCAATTCGCCAAACAACACCGCGTCACGCAATTGCGCATAGACCTGCTGATGCACCGGGACGCGAGGCGTGTTTTCGTCGCTGTGTTCAAAACCTTGTCCCAATTTCCCAGTGCCTTCCATTTGTGCAAACCAATCCTCAATGCGATGTGCTAGAACGTATATTCATCGGCAAAATGCACAAGCATATTGCCATAACGCAAAAACTTGATCAAATTAATCTCACAGAATGCGACCGGGTCTGAACCTGGCGTCCAACGGGAGAACATCATGAAGACATCCTTCATCGCACTCGCGGCCTCACTGGCAATTGGTGCAACTGCGGCCACCGCCGAAGAGGTGCGTGTTTACAACTGGTCTGATTACATCGACGAAGAACTGCTGACCAAGTTTCAGGACGAAACCGGCATCAAGCTGATCTATGACGTGTTTGACAGCAACGACGTTCTGGAAACCAAAATGCTGGCGGGCAACTCCGGCTACGACGTGGTTGTGCCATCCGGCACCTTCCTACAGCGTCAGATCGCGGCGGGCGCGTTCCAGAAGCTCGACAAATCCAAACTGTCCAACGCGGGCAACATGTGGGACGTGATCGCGGACCGCACCAGCAGCTACGACCCCGGCAACGAGTACTCCATCAACTACATGTGGGGCACCACCGGCATCGGTGTGAACGTTGGCAAAGTGAAAGAAGTGCTGGGCGAAGATGCCCCGGTTGGCTCTCTCGCGCTGATCTTTGATCCGGCCAACATGGAAAAGCTCGCGTCTTGCGGCGTGCACGTGCTGGACGCGGCGGATGAAATGATCCCAGCGGCGCTGGCGTATCTTGGCGAAGATCCTGACAGCCACGACCCCGACTTGATTGCGAAAACCGAACCTCTGTTCACCGCAATTGCACCCTACATTCAGAAGTTCCACAGCTCCGAGTACATCAACGCGCTGGCCAACGGCGACATCTGCGTGGCCGTAGGTTGGTCTGGTGACATTCTGCAAGCCCGTGACCGTGCGGACGAAGCCGAAAACGGTGTCGAAATCGCCTACAACGCTCCATCTGAGGGCGCGCTGATGTGGTTTGACCAAATGGCGATCCCGGCGGACGCGCCAAACGCCGAAGCGGCGCATAAGTTCCTGAACTTCATCATGGACGCGCAGAACATGGCGGATGCTTCCAACTATGTTTACTACGCCAACGGCAACAAGGCGTCTCAGCCGCTGTTGGAAGAAGACGTGATTGGCGATCCGGCGATCTACCCAGATGAAGCCACTCTGGAAAACCTCTACACCACCTCGCCTTACCCACCAAAGGTACAGCGCGTCGTGACCCGTATGTGGACCAAAATCAAATCCGGCACCTAAGCCCGATTGACCCAGGCTCGCGCAGGTGCTGCGCGGGCCTTTTTTGACTTCTCCAACACTGCCGGAGCCTGCCATGGCGCTTGATGTCTTTGCCCCTTGGGATGACCCCAACGCAAAACCCCTCATTCAGTTTCAGAACGTGACCAAACGCTTTGGTGATTTTACGGCGATTGATGATCTGACCGTGGACATCTTCGAGAAGGAGTTCTTTGCCCTTCTTGGTCCATCCGGTTGCGGCAAAACCACTATGATGCGCATGCTCGCCGGTTTTGAAACGCCAACCGAAGGGCAAATCCTTCTGGCAGGTGAGGACATTGGCCCTGTACCGCCCAACAAGCGCGCCGTGAACATGATGTTCCAGTCTTACGCGCTGTTCCCGCATCTCTCGATCTGGGAAAACATCGCCTTTGGTCTGCGTCGCGACAAGATGCCGAAGGATCAGATAGGCGAACGCGTCGAAGAGATGCTGCGCCTGACCCGACTTGAGAAGTTTGCCCGCCGCAAACCGCACCAAATCTCCGGTGGTCAACGCCAGCGTGTGGCCCTTGCGCGCTCCTTGGCCAAAGCGCCGAAACTGCTGCTGCTCGACGAACCACTTGGCGCGCTCGACAAAAAACTGCGCCAGGAAACCCAGTTCGAGCTGATGGACATTCAGGAAACCACCGGCACCACCTTTGTGATTGTGACCCATGATCAGGAAGAGGCGATGACCGTGGCGAGCCGCGTGGCGGTGATGGATCACGGCAAGATCATTCAGGTGTCCACGCCGGATGTGATCTATGAGGCGCCAAACTCTACCTATGTCGCGGACTTCATTGGCGACGTGAACCTGCTCTCCGGCAAGGCCGATCCGCAAGGCGACAAGCTGCACATGCACTGGGCCGAAGGCCAGCCCGCCGTTGTAGGCTCGCCGCTGGAAGGGGCCACAAAAGGGCAGGATGTGCATTACGCCATCCGACCCGAGAAAGTCTCTATTTCAGCTGAAAAGCCCGAAAATGCCGCCAACGCCATTCAGGGCGAAGTGCACGACATCGCCTATCTCGGCAATATCTCGACCTACCACGTACAGCTCCCAGGCGGTCAAATTATCAAGGCGCAATCCGCAAACAACCGCCGCATTTCACGCCGCGCGTTCACTTGGGAAGACAAGGTGTGGCTCAGCTGGACAGACACCGCCGGTGTCTTCCTGGAGCGCTAAGCCATGCGCCGCCTGCTGATTGCCATACCGTACCTCTGGCTGCTGGCACTCTTCATTGTGCCCTTTGTCATTGTCTCCAAAATCTCCCTCTCCGATCTGGCAGTGGCTATTCCGCCCTACACGCCAACTCTGGACATTGCAGAGGGCTGGGCTGGCTTCAAAGCCTTCCTCGCAGAGCTGGATTTTGAGAACTATATCTGGCTGACCGAGGATGCGCTTTATTGGAAAGCCTACCTCTCCAGCCTCAAGATTGCGGTGATATCGACCCTGTTGACGCTGCTTGTGGGCTACCCCATTGCCTACGGCATGGCCCGCGCGCCAGAAGAATGGCGCGCCATGCTGTTCATGCTGGTGATCCTGCCGTTCTGGACCAGCTTCCTGATCCGCGTATACTCGTGGATGGGCATCCTGAGCCAAGAGGGCTACCTCAATCAGGTGCTTCTCTGGATTGGCGTGATCAACGAGCCTCTTGTGATCCTCAACACCAACATCGCCGTCTACATCGGCATCGTGTACACCTATCTGCCGTTCATGATCCTGCCGATCTACGCAGCCTTGGAAAAGCTCGACATCAGCCTGCTTGAAGCCGCCGAAGACCTCGGCTGTTCGCGCTTCTCTGCTTTCTGGCTGGTGACAATCCCGCTCTCCAAACAAGGCATCATCGCCGGCAGCTTCCTGGTCTTCATCCCGACCATCGGCGAATTTGTGATCCCATCGCTGCTGGGCGGCTCGCGCACCCTGATGATTGGTAAAGTCCTTTGGGAGGAGTTCTTCTCCAACCGCGACTGGCCGGTGGCCTCTGCTGTGGCCGTGGTGCTCTTGCTGATCCTGATCATCCCCATCGTGCTCTTCCAGCGCAACGAGCAAAAACAGCGGGAGGCCGACCAATGAGACGTATGACCTGGTTCAACATCACCTCGCTGACGTTTGGCTTTGCCTTCCTCTATCTGCCGATGGTGATCCTCATCATCTTCAGCTTCAACGAAAGCAAACTCGTCACTGTTTGGGCTGGATTCAGCACAAAATGGTACGGTGAAGTGCTGCGCAACACCGCCTTTCTGGACGCCGCCTGGGTGACCGTGAAAGTTGCTTTCCTAAGCTCCTGCCTCGCCACCATCCTGGGCACCATGGCGGCCATCGTCATGGTCCGCGCCGGGCGCTTTCGGGGCCGCACTCTATTCTCCGGCATGATCTACGCCCCCATGGTGATGCCCGAAGTCATCACCGGCCTGTCCCTGCTGTTGCTGTTCATCAGCCTTGGCATGGATCGTGGCGTCTTTACGATTGTGCTGGCGCACACCACTTTTGCGATGTGCTACGTTTCGGTGGTGGTCAGCTCGCGCCTCGTGAGCTTTGACCAAAGCCTGGAAGAAGCCGCGCTCGATCTGGGCTGTTCCCCGGTGCAAGCCTTCCGCCTCGTGACCCTGCCCATCATCGCCCCGGCGGTGATCTCCGGCTGGCTCTTGGCGTTCACGCTGTCGCTGGACGATCTGGTGATCGCCTCCTTCACCTCCGGCCCCTCGGCCACCACTTTGCCGATGAAAATCTGGTCCTCGGTGCGTCTTGGCGTCAGCCCGGAAATCAACGCACTTTCGACCATCATGATCCTCGTGGTGGCGATTGGCGTGATCACGGCTTCGTTGATCAACAAGCGCAACGTGATGCGTCAAAGGCGTGAGGAAGCAGCCGCAGACAAGCTGGCATGAAACGCATCTGCGACCCATTTGCCTACTCGGACGGTCCGGTAGAACACAGCTTTTGGGCTGAAACAGTGCCTGTTTCGGCCCGCTCCGCTCTGTCGGGCAACGTCACCAAAGAGGTAGCAATCATTGGCGCGGGCTTCACAGGCCTCAACGCCGCGCTTAAGCTGGCTGAGGCAGGCGTCGACGTCGCGGTGCTGGACGCCAAACAGGTAGGCTGGGGCGCGTCAGGGCGTAATGGTGGCTTCTGCTGTCTCGGTGGCGCAAAGGCATCATTTCAGTCTCTAAAAAGGCGCTTTGGCGAGGCGGCGCTGTCTGACTACATGGCTGCCGAACGGGCGGCTGTCGATCACGTCGACGGCCTTTTGGCGCGGTTTGGCTGGGATGTAGACCGGCACAGCGACGGCGAAACCATGTTGGCGCACAACGCTCGCGCCGCCGCAGGCTTTGCGCAAGAGGCCGAAGAGCTCGCCACGCTCTACAAAAAGCCAATCGACGTGATCGTCAAAGAAGACCTCGCGGATCGCGGCTTTGGTGGTGGGTTTTACGGGGCCATCACGACGCCTATTGGTTTTGCTCTCAGTCCGCGAAAATACGTCTCTAACTTGGCCCAAACCGCTGAAAGTGCCGGTGCTACAGTTTATGGCGATACGCCTGTAGTAGAGACCAATAAACAGGGCGGCTTGTGGCAGCTCACCACGCCAGCCGGACAGGTGACGGCCAAAAAACTGGTGATCGCCACCAATGGCTATTCCAGCGAGTCGACCCCGCCGTGGCTTGCCGGGCGCTTCCTTCCGGCACAATCCAGCGTGATTGTCACGCGACCGATCTCACCAGAGGAGCAGACCGCGCAAGGCTGGACCTCGCGACAAATGTCCTATGACAGCCGCAATCTGCTGCATTACTTCCGCCTTATGCCGGACAACCGCTTTCTGTTTGGCATGCGCGGCGGGCTCTCAACTTCCAAGCGCACCAGTGATCAGATCAAGCTGCGCATCCGGCAACATTTTGAGCGGCTCTTCCCCGCTTGGGCACACATCGAAACGCCGTATTACTGGTCCGGTTTTGTCTGCTACAGCCGCGGTCAGACGCCTTTTGCTGGTCGCGTTCCCAGTGTGGACAACCTCTATGCGGGCTTTGCCTACCACGGCAACGGCGTCGCCATGGGCAGCTACGCGGGCGCTTTGATCGCGCAGGACATCCTTCAAGAGCCGAGCCTAATCCACCCGGATATCATGCGCACCACTCCTGGTCGCTTCCCTTTTGGGCGTTTCCGGCGCTTGGCGATGTACCCGGGCTATCTCTACTACGGCCTCAAAGATCTCTGAAGCGCCGCCACTTCCAGCTGTAATCCGTCGGCATAAGCGGGGCGGTCATTCTCAACCTGCCACAGACAATAGGCCGCCATGCGCGCATGGTAAAACGGCACCAATCTGCGATAGCGCGCGACCATGTTGTCATCACCATATGCAGCCAAAAACGCGTCAATATCAGTCTCTAATAAGGGAGATTGTCGATACAGATGTTGCATCGCCGGAGACAGAAACACCGCTATGTCCTCGCATGGATCACCCACCGCCGGGCATTGCCAGTCTATCAGGTGCAACCCGTCCTCACTCTGGATCAGGTTGCCAGGCACAATATCGCTGTGCAACAGCGCGGCTCGCCCGGATGGGGGTACCACCTCGGCTGGCAAGTCGGACATAAACGCCGGGATCTTTTCACAGCGCCCAACAATCTTAAGCGTCTGCGCAATTAACGCGGCCGAGCCATCCGCCACCCGCCGCAACCCGCTGGGCGCTCTCAGGCCATGCAGTTTGCACATGAGTGTGGCAACGGATTGCACACCCGCTTGCCAGGTGTTCCCAGGCACATGAGCATAGACATTGCAAACGCCCAGATCAGTCACAAATCCAGCCAAAAACGCCGGTGATAGGCCCGTTGGCTGCAAGTGCCGAAGCAGCGTCGCTTCGGCCTCTGGGTCATTTGGGAACAACGGATTGCGCGCGGGACCGGCGTAAAGCTTCAGTACGATGTCGCCGTTCTCGGCGCATTCCCCGTGCCAAGCCGTGTTGGTGCGCCCGCCAAACAACGGATGCCAGGCATGTGGCACCGCGTGCGCGGGCAGCGCGTCGGCCAACGCCGCAATCACGGCATCAGGTGGGGCAGGGGGCAGATCAGTCAGCGCGGCGGTCCTTGAGCAAAGCGCCGCGACGCTAATTCACGTGCTGAGCCGAGGCAAGCCTTAGGTGGTTGGCTCGCGAAGCGACACAACAGAGTCTGCGGCAAATTCCACGCCACCGGGCGAGATCAGCACCACGCCCTGATCGGTGTTCCGCGCTTCGGTCACGCGCGCGTAAATGTCGGCATACACCGTGTCGAGCGTTTCGCCATTGGCGCGGCTTTCGGTCACGAAGGTGTAGTTGCCATTCGGGAAGGGTTTGCCTGCATCATCAAGGCCGCTCCAGGTAACAGTTTCGGCTTTTGGATCGATGGCGTAGCGCTGTACTTCTGCGCCGGATTCATTGCGCACGATCAGCGTGGCCTCTGCTGCGAGCTCATTGGCGTTCGGCACCACTTGCACCGGTTCGCCGGTAAAGTGCGCCGGCGCGGTCACCCGTGCCTCCATGCCGACCCAGGTCGCCAAGTTGCCCATGCCCATTGCACCAAGCTGCGTGCCGAGATTGGTCAAAAGCTTGTTCGTCAGGGTCTGTTGTTCCACGGTCGAGAACTGCGCCAACTGCGAGGCAAATTCCGTCGAATCGGTTGGGTTCAACGGATCCTGGTTCTGCATCTGCACCGACAGCATGGTCAGAAAAGTCTCAAAATCCGAGGCCAGCGCTGCAGAGCCGTTTGTGGGCTCCTTGGCGGCGGCCGCCGCTGCTGAGGCTTGTGCGGCGCTACTCTGAGGCGCGGCGGATGTTGCGGTAGGGGTCATGTCTCTCTCCTAGACGCGGATATCAAGGCCGCTGCTCACAAGCGTTTGTGGCGCGGCGGTTTGGGCGGCCAAAGTGGCGGCATCAGGCAGAAGTGACCCATCGCCTTGGGCGGTGCCGCCCTGTCCACCTTGGGCAAATTCATTGCCACCTTGGGCGTTCTGGCCGTCGCTGCCCTGCTGTTCAAAGCTGAAGGTGACGTCCTGATAGCCCATCTCCATAAAGTCTTTGCGCAGCATATCGATGTGACGGCGCATCAATTCGGAGGTGGCCTGGTTCTCGGCGGCGATGTTCACGGTCATCACGCCGCCGGTCTCGGTCATGGACATGCGCACCTTGCCGAGCTCCGGCGGATCCATCGCCAGCTCGATCAGGTTCTTGTCCGCCATTTTAAAGGCATCGGCCACCTGCCGCACCACATACGCCGGGTTCGGCGCGCTGTTGTTCAGCCGGGCTTGCGAGGCCGCTTCCTGTGAACTCATGATGGAGCGCGAGCTGTTGTTGGTCTCATCCGCCGCGGCAATCACCATATCAACACTCTGGTTTGTCTGGATGTCCGCCGCCTTGCCACTCATCTGCTGAATGCCGGCGTTGACCTGCTCCATGATGGCGCGGGCCTGCATCTGCTGGGTGGTGGATGTGGTTGGCACGGATGGTGTTTCCAGCTTCGGCGCGGTTGGTTCATCCACAGCCTCTACGCTCTGTTGGATCGCGCCACGGCGGCCTGCATCCAGTGTGGCCACCTCTTGCACAACCTGCTGCGGCGCAGCCTGCGCGGCTTGCTGGCTCACCTGGGAGCGCACCTGAACCTTCATGGGGTCCAGACCCTCGCCAACTTCCGCTGCCATCTTGGAGCCCTGGGCATTGGCCAATTGAACCGCCTCGGCGGCCTTTGGCGCGGCCTGCTCGGGCAGAGGCGTTGCTTTCATGTCAGTGGTCTGTGTGGCTTGCGCCGCCGCTTTTTTGGCCGCGTCACCGGCCTGATCCGCCAGCTTCATAAGTGCGGCATTCTCAGGAGAGCCTTTGATGGCTTTCACCACCATGTCGCCTTCGCCCGGAATCTCGGGGACATCGTCCAGCACCTTGGCCACCTGCACCGCCGCATACTCCGCCTCTTCCGGCGCATCCGAGTCCTGGTCACGTCCCTCAGGTTGCGTTTGTTTGCCGTCTTTATCAGGCCGCGAATCGGCGTCTTTCGGCGTGTCTTCCGCTTTGTCCTGATCGGAAGAACGGGTGTCCTTCACGTCCTCGGAAGGCCGATCTTCACCTGCATCAGACGCCTCATAAGCCTTGGAAAAGTCGTCGCTTTCCCGCTTTTCTTTCGGCGCATTCTTGGTGGCGGTCGTCTCGTTGGTGGCGGACGGTTGGGTCAGTTGAGGCAGATGGATCATTACGGTCTCCGGGAATTCTTCCACGCCGACCTCTTTACCTGAGTCTTCCTTACCACTTTCTTTACCGTCTTCGGCCACAACTGAAAAAATCCGCATGTAGACTGTGAGGCAAGAAATGCTCAACACATCCCCCATTGTGGCGCCCGCTGCGCCGCCCATTCAACCGACGCCCAGCGCTCGCGAAACTGCGCTGCGCGACGCCGCCAAAGAACTCGAAGCCGGGTTCCTGGCCGAGATGCTGAAATCCGCAGGCCTCGGAAAAACCAGCGAATCTTTCGGTGGTGGCGCTGGCGAAGACCAGTTCTCCTCGTTCCTGGTTCAGGAACAGGCCCGCGCCATGGTGGACGCTGGCGGCATTGGCCTGTCGGAGGCTTTCTTCAACGCCCTGAAGGAGCGCGCCGATGTCTGATGAAACCGTAGACTTCCCGCTGATCGATTCGCTTCAGGAGCTGCTGGAAGAGGAGCGCACCGCGCTGATTGAAGGCAAGCTGAACGCGCTCCCGGATCTTTTGGAACGCAAAGAAGCGCTGTTTGAGGAGCTCGCTACCTTGCAAGAGGAAGAGGAGATCGACGCCGACGACCTCGCCCCGTTGCAAGAGGGATTCGCCCGCAACCAGCGCCTTTTGGAATCGGCACAGGCCGGTTTGCGTGCCACCCAGGAACGCATGGGCACCCTGCGCCGCGTGCGCACCTCTTTCGAATCTTACGACAACCGCGGCCAGCGTCAGGCTGTTCAGCTAAGCGCCGGTCAACGTGTTGAAAAGAGAGCGTAAATCGCACTCTTCCAAGTTTGTTTAAAATGCCACCGATTGTCTGGTTTGGGTTTAGGGAAACGTTAGCACTTACCGCGCCATGTTGATCCCGCATCCCGATGAGGGTGGCACCGGACCCGGACCAGAGCCGACCGGTAGATGTCAGAATGACGTTCAGGAGTGCCCCCAATGCGTAGGGGCGCAAAATACAAACCGACGCAAAAGCGTCACGACATATAGGAAATGCCATGTCCAGCATTCTGACAAACAACGGCGCAATGGTTGCGCTGCAAACCCTGAAATCCGTTAACTCCAGCCTGTCTGACACCCAGTCCGCTATCTCGACTGGTAAGAAGGTTGCCGACTCCAAGCAAAACGCCGCGGTGTGGGCAATTTCCAAGACTATGGAATCTGACGTAAACGGGTTCAAATCGGTGAAAGAAAGCCTTTCGCTGGGTGAGTCCACTGTGGCAGTTGCCCGTCAGGCGACCGAAACAGTGACCGACCTTCTGGGTCAGATGAAAGAGCGTATTGTTGCCGCACAAGGTGACAACGTGGATCGGACCAAACTGCAAGCGGAAGTTTCCGAACTGCGTGATCAGATCGGTTCCGTTGTGGGCGCAGCCCAGTTCAACGGCCTGAACCTGGTGGACGGTAACACGGCTAGTACTGACGTTTTGGCATCACTTGACCGTGACGCTAGCGGAAACGTAAGTGCGTCCTCGATCACTGTTGCCGGTCAAGACCTGTCCACCGGCGGTTACACAGCCAACGACATCTTTGGTTCTTCTGGTGGTACACCGTCCACAACTGGCGATACCGTAGTGTTGTCTCTCGACAACACATCGGGTACCGATCAAATCACCATCGATGACTCTGCTGGTTCCGCGTTCGTTGCTGGTGACCGTGTATCTTTGCGGATTGGTGACAACACTGTTGGCTACACAGTCTCTGCTTCTGACGCAGCCTCGACCACAACTAGCGACATCGTGGCCGTTGGTCTTAAGAACGCCATCGACAACCTCGGTATCACTGGTCTGACTGTTGACTATGACAGCAACAACCAAGGTCAACTGACGTTTTCTAACACCGGTGCCACTGACATGACCGTAACTGGTCAGTTCGAAAATGCCGGTTCCGGTGGTTTGGCTGCCCTCGCTGCGATTGACGTATCCACCGCTGGTGGTGCGACGGCAGCTTTGGGTTCCATTGAAGGTCTGATCACCACAAGCATCGACGCTGCTGCAGCGTTCGGTACCGTTGAATCCCGCATCAGCACTCAGAACGACTTCGTGTCGAAGTTGGCTGACTCCCTGACGTCGGGCATCGGCAGCATGGTCGACGCCGATATGGAAGAAACATCTGCACGTCTGCAGGCACTTCAGGTTCAGCAGCAGCTGGCGACACAGTCGCTGTCTATCGCGAACCAGGCGCCACAGCAGCTGCTGTCGCTCTTCCGCTAATGGACTTAGTTGGGGGCGCTCGAACGGCGCCCCCAACATCTCCATCTTTCTAATTTCTGTCTCGCATATCGGGAGAACTCCGACGTGACACCAAATGCTCTCGCAAAACGCGCCTACGGGCAGGCATCAGCGCCAACAAAGTCCACAGGCAAGCTAGAATATGATGTGATCGCGCGGGTCACCCACAAGCTGAAACAAGCTGCCATGCAAGGCAAACGTGGTTTCCCAGCCCTCGCCGAAGCCATCCATGAGAACCGCTCCCTTTGGACCCTTCTCGCCGTGGATGTAGCCGGCAACGACAACGGTCTTCCCGAACAACTTCGGGCCCAGATCTTCTATCTCGCGGAATTCACGGATCATCACAGCGCAAAAGTGCTGGCGGGCGACGCCAATGTGCGGCCCCTACTGGAAGTCAACACCGCGATCCTTCGCGGCCTTCGAAGCGGAGCAGCAGCAGCATGAGCGGCCTTGTTCTCAAATTGAGCCCCAAAGAGCGGGTTCTGGTTAACGGTGCAGTCATCGAAAACGGAGACCGCCGGTCCCGTCTGTCCATCATGACCCCAAATGCCAACATCCTGCGTCTGCGGGATGCCATCCACCCGGAAGAAGCCAACACCCCAGTGCGCCGCGCTTGCTATGCGCTGCAACTGGTTCTGTCTGGTGACTCTGATGCCGATGACGTGGAACGCACCTTGTTGCGCCACATCGAGGATCTGAGCCAGGTGTTCACCGACAACGACAGCCGCCAGATGATCGCAGCCGCCACTGACGCGGTGATCGCGGGCCGTCACTATCAAGGCCTCAAGGCTTTGCGCGCATTGTTGCCGCGTGAGGACCGTTTGATGGCGGTGGCACGCCAATGAGCTTTCAACCCATCGTCGCAGGCAGCGGTCTCGTTGCGTGGAACTTTCTCCAGCGCACGATGGACACGCAGACCAAGGCGTTCGAGAGTTCGCCTGCGATGCAGCGTGATCTCGACTATTTTGAAGAGAATATTCGAAATGTTGAAACCGCCGAGGATCTCACCAGCGACCGTCGCCTAATGCGAATTGCGTTGGGTGCCTACGGGTTGGATGATGACATTAACAACACCTTCTTCATGAAGAAAATTCTTGAGGAAGGCTCGCAAGCCTCAGACTCCCTGGCCAACAAAATGGCCGACAAACGCTATCTTTCCTTCTCCAAAGATTTTGGTTTCGGAGACCTTGGCGGGCCATGGCACAAGCGCGAGTCCTTCATTGACAACATCAAAGAGCAATACACCACCCGGCAGTTTGAGATTGCAGTTGGGGAGCAGGACGAGAGCCTGCGTCTGGCGCTCAATGCAGTGCGCGAGCTGGAAGAGATCTCCGTCTCCGGGTCCAGCGACACCACCAAGTGGTTTTCGGTGCTCGGCTCCCCGCCATTGCGCAATGTGATGGAGCAGACCTTCAACCTGCCGTCTTCTTTTGGCGCGCTGGATCTCGACAAACAGCTTGAGGTCTTCCGTGGGCGCATGGAGAAGCTGACCGGCGACTCCGAGATCAGCCAGTTTGTGGGCGAAGACGCGCAACAGAAGCTGGTGGACCGCTATTTGATCATGTCCCAGATCAACACCTCACAGGGCTTGAGCGGCGGACAGATCGCTTTGACCTTGTTGCAGTACTGATCTGATCCACAAGATATAGAACCGTCGCAATACAGTCGCGATACCGACGTGAAAATTCAGCAAAAAGCGCGCCTCAATGGGCGCGCTTTTGTCGTTTCGTGAAAGGCTTGTTTACGCCTTCGCCCCCGCGCGGCGCAGAAGTAGCGTAAGCTTTTGAAATGCATTCATAATCGACGCACTATTGCCGTCACCCATATAGGCATCCAGTTCCGGCCAGGCGTTGATCGCCACATCCAGAACCGGATCAGACCCCGCCGAATACAGCCCGGCCCGGATCATCGTGGCGCTTTGTTCATAGGCCCCCAAAAGTCTGCGAGCCTCTGAAATCGTTGCGTTTTCCTGGTCCGTTGCGCAGTGCGGCAGGCTCCGCGAAACAGACCGTAGAAGGTCCACCGCCGGGTATCGCCCGCGCTCCGCAATCTTCCGATCCAGCACCACATGCCCATCTAAAACGCCGCGCAGGATGTCGGCAATCGGTTCGTCCATATCCGAGCCTGCAACTAAGACACTGAAAACACCGGTGATATCGCCCTGTCCCTCCAGTCCCGGACCGGCGCGTTCGCACAGAGACATGATCATATGAGAGGTTGACGGCGGATAACCTCGCAGCGCTGGCATTTCGCCTGATGCAACAGCCACCTCGCGGTGCGCCTCGGCGAATCGTGTGATCGAATCCGCCATAAAAATCACATGCTTACCCGCATTCCGGAAATGCTCCGCAACACTCATCGCCGCCAAAGCGCACCGCCTGCGCACGAGCGGTGACTGGTCCGAGGTCGCAGCCACAACAATAGACCGCTTAAGCCCTTCCGGACCCAACACATTCTCCACAAATTCCCGCAGTTCCCGCCCCCGTTCCCCGATCAAAGCAATGACCGCAATATCGCCGGTCATATGCTTGGCGAACTGTCCCATAAGACTGGATTTACCAACGCCGGAACCTGCAAACAAACCAATACGTTGGCCTTTTACAATTGGCAGCATCGTGTTGAAAATCGCCATCCCGGTTTCCAGCCGATCGCCCAGCGCTCGGCGGGCTGCAGGAGGTGGCGGCGCGTTCTTCAAAGGCCGCATTTCTGGACCGCGCAACAGCGGCTTTCCGTCCAGCGGATTCCCATAAGGATCAATGATCCGCCCTATCCAGGCATCCGACGGCGCAATGCCCACCTGATCGCGCAAGGCCACACGGTCGCCAATCGACACCCCGTCCGGCGCCGCATCGGGCAGCATGGTCATATCTTGTGTGTGCAGCTGGATCACTTCACCGGCAATTTTTGCCCCGTCATGAAGCGTGACTTCCAGCAGATCTCCGATTCGTGCGACCGTATTCAGGCCACTGACGCGCAGCAGGTTGCCCTCAACCGCGCAGACTCGTCCTATGTCTTTGATTGGGCGCACTCTTTTGAGTTCTGCGCCAAGGCTTTCTAGCCCTTTAGCGTCCATTTGGATTCTCCAAAGTTCCTTCGAAACCCTTTCTAAAGGAATCAGGGTTAAGCCTTGATTTAAGCCATCGAGGGAGAAACCCCGTGTTCAAGAATTTGAACGTATTTAAAACTGCACATGCCATGGGCCAACACGCCGCTGTACGCCAGTCGGTTGTGGCTCAGAATATGGCAAACGCCGATACGCCGGGCTACAAAGCTCGCGACATTACGCCGTTTAAAGAGGTCTACCGCAATGACGGTGGTGCCTCCAGTATGCGTGCCACCCGCTCCGGTCATCAAGGCCATGGGCTGGAAGCCTCCGCATTGCGCCCGTCCCTCGCCACCGCCGAAGTTGCCCCAAGCGGCAACAGTGTCTCTCTGGAAGAAGAGATGCTGAAGGCGGTTGATGTCAAACGCCAGCACGACCGCTCGCTGGCCATCTACAAATCCTCCCTGTCCGTGCTTCGAACTGCACTTGGACGTTAAGTAAGACAGAAAGTCATGAGCAATGAGTGATTTTGGTTCCGCATTAAGCGTCACCTCGTCAGGTTTGCGTGCCCAGGCCGCCCGCTTGCGCCACGTGTCCGAGAACATCGCCAACGCCGACACCCCCGGCTATCAGCGCAAGACCGTGAGCTTTGAGGCCGACACATCCTCCCGCGATGGCCAGGTCTCCGTGAGCCCGGTGCAGCTGGACCGCTCTGAAGGCAAAAAGATCTTTGATCCAAGCCACCCGATGGCAGACGCCACCGGCAACTACCTTGGCTCCAACGTCGATATGATCATCGAAATCGCTGACTCGCGCGAAGCGCAGCGCAGCTACGAAGCCAACCTCAAGATGTTTGACCAGACCCGTCAGATGTCCTCGTCGCTCATGGAACTCTTGCGCAAATAAATTTAACTAAGGAGACCCAGAATGGATGTCC
>Ga0189286_100124_pt1 | contig 47094 bp, 43 predicted proteins | sample UW69minimetaG_FD_130330 | JGI IMG/M metagenome (GOLD analysis project Ga0189286, IMG submission 130330) | Marine microbial communities from the Costa Rica Dome - UW69 mini metaG | ecosystem: Environmental > Aquatic > Marine > Oceanic > Photic zone | place: Costa Rica: the Eastern Pacific...
CTGGATGGCACCTCAGTCGCGCGGAAGATCGAAACCCGAAAATCCTGGTGCGTGTCGTCTTCGCCGAGAATGATTTCATTCTCGCCGATGCTATAGATCTTGAAAAAGCCAATTCTGTCCCCGACCTGCGGCTTCGGCTCTGGGATGACATCAGCTCCGTCATCGAAGTTGTCCGCCGTTTTGAGGCCCATGGGCTTCACGATGAGGTCACGCAACTGCATGAGTGATTGAGCGCCAGGGACTTCGATGGTCGTGGCCAGCGCGGCGATCTCAGGCATGGTTGCCTTGGTCCTCGCCCACTCATTGTTGAAGGTGACGCTGAAGCAGTCCATAAAATCTTGGGCGCGCGCATAAGTGTGTAACTGACTCTCAGCAGGCAGGACATTTGATCGGGACATTCAGACCTTCCGGGTCTACGGGATGGGTTACCATACGGAACCGTATGGGCATGGTGACAATAAGCCACCCTGGGAGATCAGTCCAGGGACAGAGCGTCGCGGCCCGTCTGTCGTCCTGTCGTGCAGGAGAAGCGCGGTTTTGGGTCAGTTTGTTTAGGCTTGACAGAATAGAACAAAACATGAACAATTAATACTCAACAGGAGGATCTAGATCATGAGCAAGCTGATCAAAAAGGTTGAAAAACAGGGTGGCGTCTCACGCTGGTTTCAGGACATAGCGGCATTGGCAAGTGTTGCGGCGATGGGGTGGACCGTCCTCCTCTGGAGCGAGATCGCTAAGGCCGCTGTCGCAGGATAATTCCTCTTTTCCACAACTTTCCGCATCAGGGACGGGTGACACGGCGGGGGCCGCGTCCGACAATGGGCATCTGAAGGATTGAGAGAGTGTGTTTCCGCACCTCCTTTCAACCGACTTAATAGAGAGCCCCCATTGTCAAAGAACCTGTCCAAAAGACCCTCAAAGCAAACGCCAGCAGACCTCGCTTTTATTCATCTGCGGTTACACTCTGCCTATTCGCTTCTTGAGGGCGCGATCCGCCTGAAAGAGCTGCCAGGGCTTGTTCGTGATGGCGGCATGCCTGCGGTGGGCACCACCGATACCGGCAATCTGTTCGGCGCGCTTGAGGCATCTGAAACGCTCTCAAAAGCTGGTATTCAGCCCATAACGGGGTGCACCTTGGCGCTCGACCTTGGGCTCGACGATGACGCCCCGGGACTTGGCCGCAATGAGCGGAAAGACCCGGACGGGTCCATTGCTCTTCTTGTTCAAAATGAGCAGGGATATGCCAACCTGATGCGGCTGACCTCCAAAGCTTATTTGGAGACCGAAGGCACCGACGACCCCCATATCTCCTTCGACGAGCTTGGCACTCTGAGCGAGGGGCTTATTTGCCTGACGGGCGGGCCTGCCGGCCCCATCAATCGCCTATTGGTGGAAGGCCAACAGGACAGGGCGAAAGAGGTTCTAGGACGCTTTCAGGCGATGTTCCCCGACCGGCTCTATGTTGAGCTGCAGCGCCATGGGATGACAGAAGAGGGGCAGGCAGAAGGCCCACTGATCGACTTTGCCTATGAAATGGACCTACCTTTGGTCGCCACCAATGAGTGCTTCTTCACGAAGAAGGACGAGTTTGAGGCCCATGATGCGCTGATATGTATCTCAGCCGGTGCCTATGTCATTGAGACTGAACGGCGGCGTCTGACCCCGGAGCATTATTTCAAGAGTCAGAGCGAGATGCTGGAGTTGTTTAACGACCTGCCAGAAGCCGTTGAAAATACGATCGAAATCGCCCGAAGATGTTCTTATCGGCCCCAAACGCGGGACCCGATCCTTCCAAGCTTTGGTTCCGGCGATGGCGAGGTGAGTGAGGCAGATGAGCTCCGACGACAGGCCTACGAAGGACTGACCCAGAGGCTGGCAACCACAGAGACTGTTGCCGATGAGCAGGAATACCGGAACCGCTTGGATTTTGAGCTCGACGTCATCATCAATATGGATTTTCCGGGCTACTTCCTGATCGTGGCGGACTTCATCAAATGGGCCAAAGACCACGGCATTCCGGTGGGCCCGGGCCGTGGCTCCGGTGCTGGGTCGGTGGTCGCCTGGGTGCTCACCATCACAGATCTGGACCCCCTGCGGTTTAACCTCCTGTTTGAGCGGTTTTTGAACCCTGAACGCGTGTCGATGCCGGACTTTGACATCGACTTTTGTCAGGACCGTCGCGATGAGGTGATCCGCTATGTGCAGGATCGCTATGGCCACGACCAGGTGGCTCAGATCATTACTTTCGGGAAACTGCAGGCGAGGGCCGTTCTGCGGGATGTGGGTCGCGTGCTGCAGATGCCGTTCGGCCAGGTTGACCGTCTCTGCAAGATGATCCCCAACAACCCAGCAAACCCGGTGACACTGGCCGAGGCTATTGAGAGCGAGCCCCGCCTGCGAGAAGAGCGCGACAGCGAGGAAGCTGTCGCCAAGCTCCTTGAAATGGGCCTGCGTCTTGAGGGTCTCTATCGGCATGCCTCGACCCACGCCGCCGGTGTGGTTATTGGGGACCGTCCGCTGGATCAACTGGTGCCGCTCTACCGTGATCCGCGGTCAGACATGCCCGTCACCCAGTTCAATATGAAGTGGGTGGAGCCGGCAGGTCTTGTGAAGTTTGACTTTCTGGGCCTGAAAACCCTGACGGTCCTTCAAAAGGCGGTCGAACTCATCGAGCGGCGCGGCATCAAGATCGATCTCTCCAACCTGCCGCTGGATGATGAGAAGTCCTACCAGATGCTCCAGCGCGGCGAGACGGTTGGGGTTTTTCAGCTGGAAAGTGGCGGCATGCGGGACCTGATCCGACAGGCCATACCCACGACGATTGAGGACATTATCGCCCTTGTGGCGCTTTATCGGCCCGGTCCAATGGAGAACATCCCCAAATACCTGGCCTGTAAGCATGGGCGAGATAAACCCGAGTTCCTCCACGAGACCATTGAGCCCGTGGTAGCTGACACCTATGGTGTCATCATCTATCAGGAACAGGTGATGCAGGTGGCCCAGGTGTTTGCGGGCTATTCACTAGGCGATGCTGACCTGCTGCGCCGCGCTATGGGTAAGAAGATCAAATCCGAGATGGATGCTCAGCGCGCGCGTTTCGTGGAGGGGGCGTCTGCGAAGGGTGTATCGGAGAAACAGGCAAACTATGTGTTCGACATTGTCGACAAGTTCGCAGGCTACGGCTTCAACAAATCCCACTCCGCCTGCTATGCCCTGGTCGCTTATCAGACGGCCTATTTAAAGGCGAACTACCCGGTTGAGTTCCTGGCAGCCTCCATGAGTCTGGATTTGAACAACACGGAAAAGCTTCATGTTTTCAAGCAGGAAGCAGATCAACTTAAGATAAAGGTTTGTCCTCCCAGCGTGCAGGACTCGCAAGCCGTCTTCGATGTGAAGGATGGCCAGATCCTCTATGCATTGGGTGCTATCAAGAATGTCGGCCGACAGGCGATGGAGCAACTGGCAGAAGAGCGGGCGGAAAACGGGCCCTTCAAAGACCTGTTTGATTTCGCCCGCAGGCTCAATCCGAAGGGCATTAATAAGCGTCAGCTGGAAAACCTGGTGCGCGCTGGAGCCCTTGATTGCCTCAACCCCAATCGGGCCCAATTGCTCGCCTCTGTGGACCTCATTATGAGCCTCGCCAATCAGGCAGCAAATGAGAGGGATAGTCAGCAGGTCAGCCTCTTTGGCGATGCCATGGAAAACGATATGGACAACCCGGTTCTGCCGCAGGTTGAGCCGTGGTTGCCCCTGGACCGGCTGAATGAAGAGTTCAATGCGGTCGGCTTCTACATCTCGGGCCATCCGCTGGACGATTATGCCAAGGCCATGAAGCAAACCGGCGTCGTGACATATGCGGAGCTGCTGCACAAGACATCAAGCGCAGAGCGCGTTGCGGGCACCGTGGCGGCTCGCCAGGACAGGCGCTCAAAACAGGGAAATCCCTTCGCTTTTGTGACCCTGTCTGACCCAACGGGCCGGTTTGAGGTGGTGGTCTTCTCAGAAGCGCTGAATTCCTTCAGGGATCTTTTGGAGCCTGGCCGGTCGGTGGTGATTGGCGTGGAAATTGACAGGGACGGGGATGACGTGCGCCTACGTGCCCAGACTGTCCGACCGGTGAACGAGGTGGCAGCTACCGCCGCAGATGGCCTCAAAATCTTCCTGGACACGCCCGAGCCACTCTCTTCCATCAAATCTCGCCTGCCCGACCAGGGCAGGGGCGTCGTTTCCCTTGTTTTGCTGGCCGGTCAGGGGCGCGAAGTGGAGGTGGAGCTGAAGGAGCGGTTTCATATCACCCCTCCGGTCAGGGCTGCCATTCAGGCGGTTCCTGGGGTGGTGGACGTCCAGGATATCTGATCAGGCATCCAGATCTGGCTGATTTTGCTCTAACCCCAATTGGCGCTTGCGTTTTTCAGGCACCAGTCCTATACGTTCGCCCATTCCACATGCGGGGATACGGGCTTTTTCATGGGGCACGCGGCGACATGCCAACTGCTCCCTCATAGAAAGAACTCGATCCGGTCCATGGGCTTTCTCTTACTTAAGGGAGACCATGGTTCCCCCCGCAGAGGTTCAACCGGAAAAGAAGGAGAAAGGGCGTCATGGCACTCCCTGAATATTCTATGCGTCAACTACTGGAGGCCGGTGTTCACTTCGGTCACCAGACTCACCGTTGGAACCCGAAGATGGAGAGCTATCTCTTCGGTGACCGCAACGGCATCCATATTGTCGACCTGACACAAACCGTCCCGCTTCTGCACCAAGCCCTCGTCGCTGTCCGCGATGTTGTTGCTGCAGGTGGTCGTGTTCTGTTCGTTGGCACAAAGCGTCAGGCATCTGAGCCAATCGCTCAGGCGGCCAAACAATGCGCGCAATACTACATCAATCACCGCTGGCTCGGTGGCACACTGACCAACTGGAAAACCATTTCCAACTCCATTCGCCGCCTGCGCGAGCTGGAGGAGTTGCTCGGTGGTGAAGGTAAAGGTCTTACGAAGAAAGAGCTCCTGAACCTGACACGTGAGCGTGATAAACTTGAGCTGTCCATTGGCGGCATCAAGGATATGGGCGGTGTTCCAGACATCATGTTCGTGATCGATACAAACAAGGAAGAGATCGCCATCAAGGAAGCCCGCAAGCTCGGCATTCCGGTCATTGCAATCCTTGACTCAAACTGCAACCCGGACAACATCACGCACCCAATCCCAGGGAACGATGATGCGGCACGGGCCATTGCGCTCTACACCGACCTGATCTCCCGCGCTGCCATTGACGGCATCTCGGCGAGCCAGGCCGATTCCGGTGTTGATATTGGTGAGCAGGTTGAGCCAATCGCAGAAGTTCTGCCTGAGGAAACCGCAGCTGCGGAACCAGCGGCTGAAGAAGCTGCCCCTGCGGAAGCACCGGCAGACGCGTCCTAATAACGCGACTGTCACCTAACTGCGTTACTTAAGTAGGGTCCGGTTCGCGTATGCGAGGCGGACCCCCTATTTCAAATGAGGATTACCAATGGCTGAAATCACAGCAAGCCTGGTGAAAGAACTGCGTGAGAAATCCGGCGCAGGCATGATGGACTGCAAGGCAGCCCTGAAAGAAACTGATGGCGACATGGAAGCTGCCATCGACTGGCTGCGCACCAAAGGTCTCGCTAAAGCAGCTAAAAAGGCTGGTCGTGTTGCCGCTGAAGGACTTGTCGGCATCGCTGCTGAAGGGACATCCGGCGCTGTCGTCGAAGTGAACTCCGAGACGGACTTCGTTGCTCGCAACGAAAACTTCCAGACAATGGTCAGCGGCATTGCAGGCGTCGCCAACACAACGGGCGGCGATCTAGCTAAGCTTCTTGCCGCCAAATTCCCCGGCTCCGATAAGTCGATTGAAGACTATGTAACAGAAGCTGTCGGAACCATCGGCGAAAACATGAACGTGCGTCGGACAGAAGCCCTGTCTGTCAACGCAGGTGTTGTTGTGCCTTATGTCCACAACCAGGCCGCACCAGGCCTTGGCAAGATTGGCGTGCTTGTAGCGCTTGAATCTGAAGGTGATACAGAAAAGCTCGCCGCATTGGGCAAGCAGATCGCCATGCACGTGGCGGCTACCAGCCCGCTTTCGACAAGCGTCGACGAGCTCGATCCAGCTGTTGTTGAGCGCGAGAAAAACGTTCTGGCGGCCGAAGCACGCGAGTCCGGAAAGCCTGAAAACATCATTGACAAGATGATTGAGGGTCGCATCCGGAAGTTCTACGAAGAAGTTGTTCTTCTCTCGCAGACCTTTGTCATCGACGGCGAGAATACAGTCGAAAAGGCTGTAAAAAACGCTGAGGACGACGTTGGCGCGCAGATCAAGGTGGCGGGCTTTATTCGCCTGGCTCTCGGTGAAGGCATCGAGAAAGAAGAAGCAGACTTCGCAGCAGAAGTTGCTGCGGCTGCAAAAGGCTAAAAACGGCCCAAACTATGGTGCGGTTGGCGCTGAAGGTCGCCATGCCTCTACCAGATCGCTATTGTTAAGGCGTGTGAGGTAAGGATTCGCGATATTAAGCAGTCCCGCCTCGCGCGCCTTAATTGTATTCGGTTCTTTTGCTACTCGGGGGCAGCGAAGGGTCCAAGACGACGGGGATAAGCAGACACTCAATGGCAAGCGATCTAACGAACCCCAGCGACTCAAATTACCAGAGGGTTTTACTCAAAGTCTCAGGCGAAGCCCTTATGGGCGACCAGGCCTACGGCATAGACGTAGGCACGGTTGACCGGATTGCCGATGAGGTGAAGCAGGCTGTCGAGATTGGCGTGCAGGTTTGTCTGGTCATTGGTGGCGGTAACATTTTCCGCGGCCTGTCGGGCGCAGCCGAGGGCATGGAGCGGGCGAGCGCCGACTATATGGGCATGCTCGCAACCGTGATGAATGCGATCGCCATGCAGAACGCACTTGAGCGTATGGGGGTTCCCACGCGCGTACAGTCAGCGATCCCGATGATGAGTGTGTGTGAACCTTATGTGCGTCGAAAAGCCGAACGCCACATGGAAAAGGGACGTGTCGTCATTTTCGCTGCAGGAACTGGAAACCCGTTTTTCACGACAGACACGGCGGCTGCTCTCAGAGCATCCGAGATGGGATGTAACGCCCTTCTCAAAGGAACGCAGGTTGATGGTGTTTACACAGCGGACCCAAAAACCGATCCGAAAGCAGCGCGATATGACCGGCTGTCTTACACAGATGTGTTGGCCAAAGATTTGAAGGTAATGGATGCATCAGCAGTTTCGCTGGCGCGGGAAAACCACATACCCATTTTGGTTTTTTCAATCCACAATCCCGGTGGCTTCGTTGAGGTGCTGCGCGGGAATGGGTTGTTTACGAAGGTGGACGGTGGGGCGTAGAACCAACCGAGCCTGTTAAAGTAAAAGTCGATAGACAAAAGGAACGGAACCATGGCTGCACAGGAACTGGATTTTGAAGATCTGGATCGCCGAATGACCGGAGCGGTTGCGGCGTTGAAGAGTGAGTTTTCAGGCCTGCGCACAGGTCGCGCGTCCGCGAGTCTGTTGGAACCTGTGCAGGTCGAAGCCTATGGATCCATGATGCCCATCGATCAGGTTGGCACAGTTACTGTTCCCGAGAGCCGTATGATCACGGTTCAGGTTTGGGACAAGGGTCTCGTGGGCGCAACTGAAAAGGCCATTCGGACCGCTGGTCTTGGCCTTAACCCAGCTGTGGATGGTCAGCTGCTTCGCATTCCAATCCCGGAACTGAATGAAGAGCGTCGTCAGGAGCTGACGAAGATTGCTGCAAAATATGCAGAAGAAGCCCGTATCGCCGTGCGCAATGTGCGTCGGGACGGCATGGATGAGCTCAAGCGCCTGGAGAAAGGTGGCGATATGAGCAAAGATGAGCAAAAAGCCTCTGGCGACAAGGTTCAGCAGGCGACAGACAAGTTCATCGCGGAAATCGACAAGACGCTTGAGGCAAAGCAAGCTGAGATCATGCAGGTATAGACAATACTCTTTGCGGATTTAGCGGAACGGAACCGGGTTGTGACGCCAATCGAAAAAGAACAAACAGCGGAGGCCAAGGCGCCGCGCCATGTTGCGATCGTCATGGATGGCAATCGGCGCTGGGCGGCAAAACGACACCTGCCAAAAAAACTGGGTCACAAAGCAGGCGTAGACGCAGTCAGGAAGATCGTCCGAGCGGCAGGTGACATAGGCGTCGAGTACCTCACGCTCTTTGGTTTTTCGTCTGAGAACTGGAATAGAGGTCCAGAGGAAGTTTCAGATCTTATGGGTCTGCTGCGACTGTTCATTCGTGGCGACCTGGCAGAGCTCCATCAAAATGGGGTGCAGATCAAAATCATCGGTGAGCGGACACATCTCGACCCAGATATCATCTCCTTGATTGAAGAAGCTGAAACCCTGACAGCTGACAACACTAATCTTCATCTCGTGATTGCTTTCAACTATGGCGGTCATCTGGAAATTGCTGCCGCGGTTCGGCGTATTGCGCAGAAAGTCGCGAGCGGCGAGATCGAGCCTGACCAGATCACGCCGGACACAATCGAAGCTCATTTAGACACAGCCGGTGTCCCGCATCCAGATCTCGTCATCCGGACCAGCGGTGAAAAGCGGCTCTCAAACTTTCTCCTTTGGCAAAGTGCGTATTCGGAATTCGTCTTCACAGATGTGCTGTGGCCGGATTTCACTAAAGACACGCTGGAAGATGCCGTCTCGGAATACCGTTCCAGAGATCGTCGGTTCGGGGAAGGATAAGGGACCTTGAGTACCGCCACATCCGCAGAACCAAAACCTTCATCGCTTGGAGTGCGCGTCGCCTCAGCGCTTGTGCTGGCCCCAATTGTACTGGGAGCCGTTTGGATGGGGGGGATTGCTTTTCTTGCTGTGCTCATGATCGCCGGTCCATTGATGGCTCTTGAGTGGACTCGGCTGGCGGGACCCGAGGGATCGGCGGCGACAGAGCAGATCGCCCTGACCATAGGGCTGGTTGTCTATCTTCTAACGATGGGAGCGGGCGATTCCGGCTTGGCGTTTGCACTGCTGCTTGCAATTCTCGGTCTGACATTGGCCTGGTGCTTGTGGGCTGATTTGCCTCCTTCTCGCGCGCTTATCGGTTTCGCCTATGTCGGCGGTGCGGTTGCCGCCTTCGCATGGTTGCGGGGTGACAGTGACATGGGACGCTTGACGATCATCTGGCTTCTGGGAGTTGTGTGGGCGACAGACATTGGCGCCTATTTTGTGGGGCGCACCTTTGGAGGGCCAAAAATGGCGCCCCGACTTTCACCAAACAAAACATGGTCTGGCCTGATTGGCGGCATGGTTTCCGCAGCGATCGTCAGCGTTGCAGTTTTTGTCTGGGCTGATGTTCAGAGCATTAGCTTGACCACCGGAATATTGATCAGTCTGGCCATTTTTGCGGCACTGGTAGCGCTTCTGTCACAAGCAGGTGACATCTATGAATCTTCAATGAAACGCCGCGCCGGTGTGAAAGATTCTGGAACGATCATCCCCGGCCATGGGGGCATTCTTGATCGCGTCGACGGCCTCATGTTCGCTGCAACATTCGTGGCGCTGGTGGTCATCAGCGTGCACTATTTGGTTGGGTGGATGTCATGAGCGTGAGCCCTGTGGCGACGCTAGCCTCTGTGCCGCGACGTGTGTCTATTCTAGGATCAACAGGATCGATCGGGTGCAACACACTCGACCTCATTGGTCGACATCGCGATGCTTATGACGTTGTCGCGCTAACGGCACAGTCCAATGTCAAAGCGCTTGCGGACCAGGCCAGGGAATTTGACGCTGAACTCGCTGTGATCGGTGACGAAACCTGTCTGAGCGATTTGCGTGATGCGCTCGCCGGAACAGATATTGAATGCGCCGCCGGGCGCAGCGCCTTGGAAGATGCAGGTGCCAGACCAGCAGATTGGGTTATGGCGGCGATCGTTGGAACGGCAGGTCTTGCACCAACACTCGCGGCAGTTCGTCAAGGCGCACACGTGGCGTTGGCCAATAAGGAGTGTCTTGTATCTGCCGGAAACATCTTTTTGGCGGAAGTCGCTGCATCCGGAGCGACACTTCTTCCGGCTGATTCTGAGCATAACGCCATCTTCCAGGTGCTGGATCCCTCAAAATTTGAAAACGTCGACAAAATCATCCTGACAGCATCAGGTGGTCCGTTTCTGGAGACCTCCTTGGAGGACATGAGGAAGGCGACGCCGACACAGGCAGTGGCGCATCCTCAATGGTCGATGGGGGCGAAAATTTCGGTCGATTCGGCTACTTTGATGAATAAGGGCCTGGAACTGATCGAAGCCCATTATTTGTTTCCCGTTGGTCGGGAAAAACTGGACGTGGTGATTCACCCTCAATCGATCATTCACTCTATGGTCGCCTACAATGATGGATCCGTCTTGGCCCAACTAGGATCGCCTGATATGCGCACGCCGATCAGCTATACGCTGGCCTGGCCGAAGCGGATGGAGACCCCGGCCGACCGACTGAACCTCGCCAAAATTGGTCAGCTAACTTTCAAAAACCCAGATTTAGAGCGGTTTCCTGCCCTTGGCTTGGCCGCGGAGGCGCTGAGATTGGATAACGGCTCGGCGACAGTGATGAACGCGGCGAATGAAATCGCGGTAGCAGCATTTCTCGCAGAAAGAATAGGTTTTCTGGATATTTCGGCCCTTGCCGCGGACGTTATGGAGGATTTTGCGGCTAGAGAGGGGGGGGCCTCATTTACCACTCTCGACGATGTGTTGGATTTAGACAATTTGGGGCGTCAAAAAGCTCAGGAATGGGTGCAAAACCGCGCCAGCTGAATTAGGGTATGCCTTCGCTTCGATGGGCAATTTCTCTGAGAGGCGGCGGGACGCACGTGCATCCCCGGGGGAAACTAAAGGGCGTCGCCCTTAAACGAGAGTTACTGTCGGCAGTATGGAATTCATCACCGGAATTGGGGGGGTAGGCGGATCGCTGATCAGCTATGTGATCCCCTTCTTGTTCGTTCTCACCATCGTTGTGTTTTTTCACGAGCTGGGCCATTTTCTTGTGGCTCGCTGGGCAGGGGTCACAGTCGAGACTTTCTCAATTGGCTTTGGTCGTGAAATCTATGGATGGAATGACAGCAAAGGCACCCGGTGGAAGATTAGCTGGATACCGCTCGGCGGATACGTGAAGTTTTTGGGCGACGAAAACGCGGCAAGCACACCTTCAAAAGATGCGCTCGAAAACATGACGCCGGAGCAGGCTGCGGGCAACTTTCACGCGAAGCCCCTTTCAAGTCGTGCGGCCGTCGTGGCGGCTGGACCTGTCGCGAATTTCATTCTCGCGATTGTTATCTTTACCGGATTGATACTCGCATTTGGCGAACGGATCGTCGCGCCACTTGTCGCTGAAGTTCGCGTCGACAGTGCCGCTGAAGCGGCGGGCTTTGAAGTTGGGGACCGGGTTCTGGAGATATCTGGAACCAGGATCGACAGTTTCCGCGACATGCAGATGATCGTCTCCTTCAGTGCTGACGAACGCTTAGAAATCCTTGTGGAACGAAACGGCGAGAATGTTCTGCTAGAGGCGACGCCAACCGTCTACGAGATGACAGACCGGTTTGGCAACGTGCAGCGGATTGGCTTACTCGGTATTGGTGCAGATCCAGATCCGGCGAACGCGCTGCATGTGCGTCATGGCCCGCTTACGGCCGTTTGGATGGGCGTAGAGCAGACCTGGTTCATCGTCTCACGCACATTTCAGTTTCTTGGTGACATGATCGTTGGCCGTGAGGATACGAGTCAGCTTAGAGGCCCACTTGGGATCGCTCAGACGTCTGGTCAGGTGGCGACGTTGGGGCTGGCGGCTCTCATTAATCTGGCCGCAGTTCTGTCGGTGAGCATAGGTTTGATTAACTTGTTTCCGATCCCCATGCTCGACGGTGGGCACTTGCTCTATTATGGCGTTGAGGCTGTGCGCGGCAGGCCCATGGGTGATGAAGCGCAGGAATATGGTTTTCGTATTGGTTTGGCATTGGTGCTGATGCTGATGGTTTTTGCGACGTGGAATGATTTAACCCACCTACGGGTGTTTGAGTTTCTTTCGAACCTCCTGAGTTAATGTGAGGACGAACGTATGAGGCGTATGACGCAGATGATTGATAAGAGATACGGTCTCCTGACAACCGCTATAGTGCCATTTGCATATGCAGTTGCGCTGATTGGAATTGTAGTCGCGGCGCCGGGCGCTTATGCCGATGAGCCGCCGACTCCTTCATTTCAGCTGGCAGCAAACGATGTCATCTCCAGCATAATTGTTGAGGGCAATCAACGTATCGAACCTGAGACCGTTCGCTCCTACATGGCCTTCAAGCAGGGCGATGTCTACGACGATGAGAAGGTTGACCAATCTCTCAAAACGCTGTTCGCAACCGGGCTCTTCGCTGATGTGACCATCCGCCGCGAAGCCAATCGGCTGATCGTTGCGATCGCAGAGAACCCCGTCATCAACCGAGTTGCTTTTGAGGGCAACAGAGCGGTCAATGATGATGCGCTTGAGACCGAGGTGCAGCTGAAAGCACGCACGATCTATACTAGGGCGAAGGTGCAGGGCGACGTTCAGCGCATAGTGGATGTTATGCGCCGGTCTGGCCGGTTTTCCGCAACGGTTGAACCCAAGGTAATTCAGCTTCCTCAGAATCGGGTGGATTTGGTTTTCGAAATTGATGAAGGGCCTGTCACCAAGATCGGCGGCATCAACTTCATTGGTAACAGAGAGTTCTCTGATGGTCGCCTGAGGGAAATCATCGCGACGTCACAGTCCGCATGGTGGAAATTTCTGTCGAGTTCAGACAATTACGACCCAGACCGGCTGGCATTTGACCGGGAGCTTCTAAGGCGGCACTACCTTTCAGAGGGGTTTGCTGACTTTCAGGTGGTCTCAGCGGTTGCAGATCTTAGTCGAGATGGGGAAGAGTTTTTCATCACTTTCACAGTGGAAGAAGGTGAACAATATACCTTCGGACCATCAGAAGTGACGACCGAGCTGGACAAGCTCGATATCGAAAAGCTGAACTCTCTGATTCTGACTGTCGAAGGCGACACATACGATGCAGGCCTGATCGACAAGACAGTCGACGCACTGACATTTGAGGCGGGCACTAAGGGATACGCGTTTTCAGAAGTGCGTCCGCGCGTGCGCCGCGACAAAGAGACTCTTATCGCAGCTGTGACCTACCGCATTACCGAAGGACCACGCGCATACGTTGAGCGCATCAATATTGATGGAAACTTACGGACGCTCGATCGGGTTATACGCCGTGAAATGCGAATGGCTGAAGGAGACGCATTCAACCGTGTCCTGTTAGAGAGATCTGAAAAAAGTATCCGTGCGCTTGGTTTCTTTGCTGCCGTAGAAGTGACTGAGGAGCCGGGATCCGCACCTGACCAAACGATTATTAACGTCGCTGTTCAGGAACAATCGACCGGTGAACTGTCACTCGGATTTGGATTTTCCTCAGTAAACAGTGCGCTCGCAGATATTAGCCTCACTGAACGGAACTTTATGGGTAAGGGGCAGCTTCTGCGGTTGAGGCTCGCACTTTCTGGGACACGTCAGCAGATCGATATGCGGTTTACTGAACCCTATTTCCTGGGCAGAGATCTGGTTGCGGGGATTGACTTGTTCGGTGTCGAGAACAATTATCAGAGGGTATCCGGCTTCAATGACCGTACAACAGGTTTCGGATTTCGGTTTGGTTTTCCGCTTTCAGAGAACGGAAGAATTCTCACTCGCTATGCTCTTCGCCAGGACCAAATCGTTAGTGTAGCCCCGGCGGCCCAAGCTTTTATTTTGCCACGCAACGCGATCAAGTCGTCGGTTGGGTATACCTACTATCTGGATAGAAGAAATGATCCGGTTGAGCCCACCGGCGGTTGGGATATGGAAATCGATCAGGAATTTACGGGCGTTGGCGGCTCTGTGCGCTATCTCCGAAACGAAATCACAGCTCGGACGTATTATGAAATCTCAGAAGAGTTTTTGGCGAGCCTCCGGCTCAAAGCAGGCTCAATCGAAGGCATCGGACAGGACGTGAATATCTCCGATCGCTTCTTTATCGGTGGATCTGATTTTCGTGGCTTCGAACGATCAGGTGTCGGGCCTCGCGATCTCGTCTCGGACAATGCGCTCGGGGCTCAGGCATTCGCCGTGGGTAGTGCGGAGGTCACCTTCCCGAATTTCCTGCCAGAAGCGCTTGATATCACAACCAGCTTTTTCTCTGACGTAGGTATCGTTGGCACAGCAGATCAGCAGGACCTGTTTTTGGGCACAATCCCAAGGGTTAAAGCCGAGGACGATCTCGCACCACGGGTTACCGCTGGGATCAGTATCTATTGGCAGTCACCATTTGGCCCGGTCAGGATCGATTTGAGCAATGCAATCCGAAAAGAAGACTACGACAAAACGGAGGCCTTCAGGTTCTCAGCGGGTACGCGTTTTTAATCAACGGAAAAAAGTATGATGTATTTTTGTAAGGCAGCAAAACAATTTGCCGCAGCTTTCACTGTGATGTCCGCTGTGTTGATCATGCAGGTGGGTATGAGCACCTCTGCGCACGCGGAGAAGGCACCAACGGTCATTTTGATCGTAGACATGGCAGGGTTGTTTACCAATTCTGAGGTCGGGCAGGACGTTACGCGCCAGGTGCAGGATTTGGCATCAGCGCTTCAACAGGAAGATATAACGACGAGACAGGCCCTGGCGGCTGAAGCGGAAAGTATCCGAGAGCAACGGGCAAATTTCACCCCCGACGAGCTGCAGGCAAAAGCAGCTGATCTCCAGCAACGCCAACAAACACACGTTCAAAAAATTGCAATGCGTCAACAGGGCATTCAGCTTGGGCGCGCGCAGGCGAACAATCAAATTGCTGAGGTAATCAAACCGATATTCAGCGAGCTTCTTCAAAAGCACAATGCTGGCCTATTGATTGACCAAGCAAATGTTCTTGCTGGGGGGCTCGATCTGAACATCACGGCCGAAGCCATGGCCTTGTTGAACCAACGTCTTTCCAAGCTCACAGTTACGCCGGTGAGTGCAGAGGCGGGTAGCCAATAGACACTCAGAAGGCAGGGATCTTTAACAATAATGGCTGATCTACGCTTCTTTAAAAAAGAAGGCCCGTTTTCTCTGGGTGACCTGGCGTCGCGGATAGAAGCGACAGTGCATAAGGGGTCTGACGAAACCGTTTCAATCGTTGACGTTGCACCACTCGATTCAGCCGGGCCGGACGAGATCGCATTTCTTGACAATCCGAAATATGTCGCGGCCTTCGAAGCAACCAAAGCCAGCGCGTGCATTGTCGGTAGCAAGTTTGTCGATAAAGCACCTGCAGGCGTCGCACTGTTGGTGAGTGATCAACCATACAGATCCTATGCACTTGCCGCTCAGTGCTTCTATCCAGCGAGCTGCCGCCTCTCGGATACATTTGGCGAGGGGTCTACAGTGAGCTCGGCGGCACACATTCACCCTTCGGCTAAGATAGGCGATGGTGCGACGATTGAGCCCGGCGCTGTTGTGAGTTCGGAGTGTGAAATTGGGTCTGGGGCGGTGATCGCCTCATGCGCGGTGGTGACTAAGGGGACCACTGTTGGTAGAGACAGTTTCATCGGACCGGGTGCCACTGTTGCTTATGCCCATATTGGAGATCGCGTCATTATTCACCCTGGCGTCCGGATCGGTCAGGACGGTTTTGGATTTGCAATGGGGCTACCCACGCACGAAAAAATCCCGCAGCTGGGGCGTGTGATTGTGCAGGACGACGTCGAAATCGGTGCGAATACGACAATTGACAGGGGGGCCGGGCCTGACACGATCATTGGGGCTGGAACAAAAATCGATAATCTGGTCCAGATTGGCCACAACGTAGTCGTCGGACAGGGATGTATTATTGTCGCTCAATGCGGCTTGGCGGGTAGCGGTGAGTTTGGGGACTATGTCGCACTCGGAGCTCGCGTAGGGACAATCGGCCATATCAAGATTGGCGATGGAGTTCAGATCGCGGCGAGATCAAGCGTTATTCATGATATTCCTGCTGGTCAGCGCTGGGGCGGTACGCCCGCCAAACCTGTTAGGGAATGGCAACGCGAGTTAATCGCGCTGCAACGGATGGCGAAGGACTATGGAAAAAAGAAGGGTTCAAGCGCCTGAGCGGGATCGGGTGTTTGTTCGGTGCGTTCGGTTTTGGAAGTAGAGAGATGACTGAGACGACAAGTGACCTAAAAGACGAGAATGTCAGAGAATTGGGGTTTGCGGACGTAAATCGGGTGATGGAATTGCTTCCGCACCGGTATCCGATGTTGTTGATCGACAAAATCCGTGACATGGACGGATGTGAATCGGCCGTTGGCATCAAGAATGTCACCATTAACGATCCCTATTTTCAGGGTCACTTTCCAGGCCACCCGGTTTTCCCAGGTGTGCTGATCGTTGAAGCTATGGCTCAAACAGCCGGGGCTCTTGTGATCCACGGAACAGCAGGCGATGCCGGGAGGAAGGTCGTCTACTTCATGGCGATTGATAAGGCGAAGTTTCGCAAACCCGTCGTGCCCGGAGATCAGTTGGAGCTGCATGTGTCGAAACTGCAGAACCGTGGATCTGTTTGGAAGTTTCGGGGAATCGCGAAGGTAGATGGGGTAGTTGTTGCCGAAGCGGATTATGCAGCCATGATCCGTGATGCGGAAGAGGGCGAATGACCGAAGTTCACGAAACAGCAATCGTTGATGCATCAGCCGAACTGGCATCTAACGTTGTTGTCGGCCCCTATTCAATCGTGGGCCCCCGCGTGCGTCTTGCAGAGGGTGTCAAGCTGCACTCGCATGTTGTCGTAGACGGAAAAACCAGTGTCGGAGCCCGCTGCGAAATTTTCCCGTTTGCCTCTATCGGGCAGCCGCCGCAGGATCTCAAGTATGAGGGTGAGGAGAGTGAGCTCATCGTAGGGTCAGACAATATGATCCGAGAGCATGTGACCATGAATTCAGGTACCGAAGGTGGCGGTCTGGTTACTGAGGTTGGCAGTAACTGTGCTTTTCTGACGGGCGCACATGTGGGGCACGATACAAAGGTCGGAAATGGGGTTGTCCTTTCCAACAATGTGATGCTTGCTGGTCATTGTGTCGTCGAAGATTTTGTCATTGTGAGCGGCGGTGCTGGCGTGCATCAGTTTACCCGTATCGGGAAGCACTCCTTTATTGGTGGCATGAGTGGTGTTGAAAACGACGTCATCCCGTATGGGATGGTCTTGGGGAACCGGGCGCGACTCGCGGGTCTGAATGTGATCGGCATGAAGCGGCGTGGCTTCGAACGGGAGCAGATACACGCACTTCGTGCTGCCTATCGAATGCTCTTTGCAGAAGAGGGGACGCTTCGCGAGCGAGTCGAAGACGTAGCCGCACTCTTTAGCGAGCAGCCAGACGTGATGGACATCATAAGTTTCATCAAATCTGAGACGAGCAGATCCATCTGCATGCCACGGGCTGCAGCAGATGACTAAGGCGTAGAGAGCGCAGATCAGGAATGAGCGCTGCACCTTCTGAAAAACCTGCTCTCGGGATCATCGCGGGAGGGGGCGCGCTGCCGAGCATCGTTGCGGAGGCGGCAGTCGCAGAGGGACGACCGGTTTTTATTGTAGGGATCAGGGGCTGGAGCGACACCGCAATTGCGGAGTTCCCTCACGCCTGGGTCAGGTATGGCGCCCTTGGCAAAACGATTGAACTACTTAAACAGGCGGGGTGCCGCGACCTGGTCATGATCGGTCCGTTGGACCGCCCGACCCTTTTCAACTTTCGACCCGATATGACAGTTTTGCGGTCGATAGTGCAGGTGCTTGGCCTGTTGAGGCGCGGCGATGATGGTCTTCTTAGCGGGACTGTCAGATATTTCGAGGAGACCCATGGGTTTCACATCCGCCCTGCTGAAGAGGTTGCCGCTGAGCTCGTTGCGCCTGCCGGTTCATTGACGAAAACCAAACCGTCATTGGCTGATGAAACGGACATCCAGATGGCTATCGAAATTGTTCGAGAACGAGGCGCCAAAGATTTGGGACAAGGGGCTGTAGTAGCGGACGGACAGGTCCTCGATGTCGAAGACAGTATGGGTACTGATGAAATGCTGAATCGTGTCGCGAGATTGCCTGGTCGGTCTGGAAAGTCGGGTGTTCTGGTGAAACTTCCTAAGCCGGGGCAAGAGAGGCGGGTTGACCTCCCAACATTGGGACTCACAACGGTCGAAAATGCCGCGGCCGCAGGGCTCAACGGAATTGCATATGAAGCTTCTGGCGCCCTGATAGCCAATGTTGAAGGGGTGGGACAGCGCGCGGATGAATTGGACCTGTTTGTGATAGGCCTTCCTGTCGGCACGGGAGAGGGGAGCGTATGACAGATCATCATGTCATGCTGGTGGTCGGTGAAACATCGGGAGATACATTGGGCGCCGCATTGATGACATCGGTGCGTGAGGTCCTCGGCGATAGAGTGAGCTTCTCAGGCGTGGGTGGGCCACGCATGGAGGCGCAAGGTTTGTCATCAATCTTCCCCATGACCGATATTGCCGTTATGGGGCCACGGGAAGTAATCCCGCGGCTGCCGCTTATTTTGCGACGCATGTCTGAAACAACACGACATGCCGTAGAGACACAACCAGACCTGGTCGTGATCATCGACAGTCCCGACTTCACCCATACAGTTGCAAAGCGCATACACAAGAAGGCGCCAGAGGTTCCGATCGCGAACTATGTATCACCCAGTGTGTGGGCGTGGCGACGCGGGCGCGCAAAGGCCATGGCGACCTATTTGCGCAAAGTCCTCGCACTGCTCCCCTTCGAACCAGCTTTCTTTCGCGCCGAGGCCGGATTGGATTGTGAATATGTCGGGCACCCAGCGATTGAAAAGATCGCGTCGCCTGAAGAAGGTGCTGCATTTCGTGAGGAAAAGGGCATCGAACCGGATGCTCCGGTACTACTTGCTCTGCCGGGCAGTCGCACGAATGAAGTGAAACGTCTCATCGACCTTATGGGGAAAACGGCAGCACAGGTCGCCGCACGTCACAAAGGCCTACGCGTTGTTATCCCTGTGGTGCCGCATGTTCAGGGCCTGGTTGTCGAAGCCGTGAAGGACTGGCCGATCGAACCTGTCTTGGCATTCGGCGACGACGAGAAACGTGGTGCGTTTGCTGCAGCGACCGCAGCGATCGCTGCATCTGGCACCGTATCTTTGGAGCTAGGGCTCGCTGGCATTCCTATGGTGGTAGCATACAAAATCGATCCCATCGCAGCCTGGAGTGTTTCAAGGTTTCTAAAGGTGCCTACAGTTGTGCTGGTCAATTTGATATTGGATCGGCCAGCGGTGAAGGAGTTTCTTCAGCATAACTGCAAGTCTGAAGACCTGAGCGCGGCCCTTATTCCACTCATTGGTGACACCGAAGAGAGGCGCCGGGCACTTCTGGACCTGGCGGAAATGGGCGAGTTGATGGGTGTTGGTGGACCAAGCCCCAGCACACGCGCGGCCAATGTGGTGCTGGAAATGCTGGGCGAAAAGCCTATCGCATAAAAAAGGCGCTTGCCCGGCTGGGAAGCGCCTCTCTTAAGATCGATATCAATGCCGATTATCGCTTGGCAACGTCAACATAGTCGCGGCGTGGAGCGCCATTATAGAGCTGACGTGGGCGACCAATCCGTTGCTCGGGATCGCGGACCATCTCATTCCACTGCGCAACCCAACCAGTTGTCCGCGCGAGCGCGAACAAGACAGTGAACATGGTTGTTGGGAAGCCAAGAGCTTTCAGCGTAATACCGGAATAGAAGTCAATATTTGGATAGAGCTTCTTCTCGATGAAATATTCATCGCTCAGCGCTATCTTCTCAAGTTCCATCGCAACGTCCAACAGAGGATCGTCTTTGATGCCCAGTTCTTTCAGAACTTCGTGGCAAGCCTGCTGCATGACGGTCGCCCGCGGGTCATAATTCTTATAGACACGGTGGCCAAAGCCCATGAGGCGGAAAGGATCATCTTTGTCTTTTGCTTTCGCCACATATTCTGGAATGCGGTCAACAGACCCAATTTCCTCCAACATGTTCAGAGCCGCTTCATTGGCACCACCATGTGCTGGGCCCCAGAGACAGGCAATGCCAGCAGCTATACAGGCGAAGGGATTGGCGCCAGAAGAGCCAGCGAGACGCACGGTGGAGGTGGACGCGTTCTGCTCATGATCAGCATGGAGGATAAAGATCTTGTCCATCGCCTTCGCGATCACAGGGTTGACCTGGTACTCCTCCGCGGGCACGGCGAAACACATGTGCATGAAGTTTTCAGCGTACCCAAGATCATTACGCGGATAAACAACCGGCTGGCCAATTGAGTACTTGAAAGCCATGGCTGCAATCGTTGGGATTTTCGCAATCATGCGACGGCTTGCGACCATCCGCTGGTGTGGATCATTAATGTCCGTGGAGTCGTGATAGAATGCAGACAGAGCGCCCACCATGCCAACCATAACGGCCATTGGGTGTGCATCGCGGCGGAAGCCACGAACGAAGTGCTGCATCTGCTCATGGACCATCGTATGGTTGGTGATGGCTTTTTCGAACTCTGAGAATTCCTGACTGGTCGGCAGTTCGCCATTCAGCAACAGGTAGGCTGTCTCAAGGAAATTGCCGCTGTTAGCAAGCCCCTCAATCGGGTACCCGCGATAAAGCAACTCGCCTTTGTCACCGTCAATATAGGTAATGTCGCTGTCGCAGCTGGCGGTTGACGTAAAACCAGGGTCGAATGTGAAATAACCAGACTGGCCATAGAGCTTGCTGACGTCGATGGCGCGGGGCCCGACAACGCCTTGGAAGATGGGCAGGTCGTAGGATTCGCCGCCAACTTCGAGCTTGGCGGTTTCATTTGTTTGTCGTGCACTTCTATCTATCGTCATGGCGTTGACCTGTTCCTTCACTTGTCCTCCCGCCTCGGAATGTAGTGGCTCCGTTAGGCGAGAATGGTTGCGGCATTATAGATACCTGATGCAGCTCCGGCCACCGCCGGACGCATAGGCTTAAACTTGATCTCGTATTCTCTCAATGGCTTCATCTCGGCCGAGTGATGCGAGTACGTCATAAATTCCAGGTGATACACTCCCGCCTGTTAGCGCGGCACGGAGCGGCTGCGCCACCTTGCCTAGTTTGATGTCTTCGGCGGACAGAAACTCTGCAATGGCGTGCTCAAGTCCCTCTGTTGTCCACGCGGCCTCTTCAGGCAGCGCGTCGGCGAGGCGTCCTAAAACAATCCGAGCGTCATCCTTAAGAGCTTTTTTTGCTTTCCCGGTGAGCTCAAGCGGCCGGGACTGGCGCAAATAATCGGCGCCTTCGGCAAGCTCAACCAATGTTTTCGCGCGTTCTTTGAGGCCGGGCATTGCGGTTCTGAGGCGCTTTTGGAAAGTGCTGTCCTCAGTCGGCCAGCCCTCTAAAGTTTTCATTATCGCGAGCGTCAACTCAGTCAAACGGTCATCATCGGCGAGCCGGATATAATGCGCATTGAGGTTTTCGAGCTTGGCGAAATCAAACCGTGCCGGTGATTTGCCAATACTGTCGAGGTTGAACCACTCAATGGCCTGGTCGGTCGAGAAAATCTCGTCATCCCCATGACTCCAGCCAAGACGGACCAGGTAGTTCCGCATCGCTTCAGGCAGATAGCCCATGTCCCGATAGGCTTCTGCACCAAGGGCGCCATGCCGTTTGGATAGTTTGGCACCATCTGGACCATGAATAAGCGGAACGTGTGCAAATATTGGCGGCGTCCAACCAAGCGCGTCATAAATCTGTGCCTGCCGCGCCGCATTGGTCAGATGGTCATCCCCCCGAATAACGTGGGTAATCCCCATGTCATGGTCATCAACAACGACCGAGAGCATATAAGTGGGCGTCCCGTCAGACCGCAGCAGGATCAGGTCATCCAGTTGGTCATTGTCAAAGGTGACGTCACCCAGGACCTGATCTTTGACCAGCGTTTTTCCTTCTTTCGGGGCTTTGAACCGCACAACATGTGCGACCCCCTCAGGAGCATTTGCCGCATCACGGTCTCGCCAGGTGCCGTCATACCGCATAGGCCGACCTTCAGCCCGAGCTTTCTCCCGCATTGCGGTCAGCTCTTCCGGCGAGCAATAGCAATGATAGGCATTCCCTGACGCCAGGAGTTGTTGAACAATCTCCACATGGCGCGCTTGCTGCGCAAACTGATAGACCGGCTCCTCATCCCACTTGAGGCCAAGCCAGTTCAGGCCAGCAAAAATCGCGTCAATCGCTTCATCTGTTGACCGCTCCCGGTCGGTATCTTCAACCCGCATCAGGAACTTGCCGCCATGATGGCGTGCAAACAGCCAATTGAACAGCGCTGTCCGCGCCCCTCCAATATGCAGGAAACCTGTTGGAGAGGGGGCAAAACGCGTTACGACTGTGTCAGATCCGCTCAAAGGTTCGATCAAGCTCCAGTAACATCGCGAGATGCTTCTCGCGGTGGGGTGTGGTTCACAATATGGGCAAGCCGGGTCGCAAGACCGCTGGAAGGTGCGCCGGAAATGGAGACCCACAGGCTACGTCGCCGCGAGGTAAATACGACCCTTCGGCTGGGGTTCTTTAGCACATCACGGGCTCTGACCAAAGACCTGTTGAGCATGACTTTTTCGCACAACCCTGCGATTTTTCGGCCATACTAAATAGCGAAATGTCTGTTTTTAAACAAAATCCGCCTCATCATGGGCCCAAATGGTCGCTTGAGGATGCAAAAGGTCTCATCGAGAGCCTTATTCGACGGGTAGGAGGGCGCTGGCGAGGCCTCTGCGCCCGTGAACAGGACAATCTGAGCCTCTGGGTGCCCGTCGGTCTTGCCGGGGGAATCGCTGTCTATTTTTCTCTCCCCACCGAACCTTATGTCGGATGGTCAATTGTCTGTTTTGTCGGCGCCGCACTTGCAGCTTATCTGGTGCGGCACCGGGGCTGGCTCGCGGTCGCGGCAGTTTTCGCATTATGCGCAGCACTCGGGTTCCTGGCAGCCCAACTGCGCTCCCTCAGCGTGGCCGCACCCGTTTTACAGGCTGAGATGCAAGGGACTCCAATACAAGGCCGTGTCATGCAGGCCAGCCTCAACCAGGAAGGCGGAACAACCCTACTTTTGAAGCCAACCTTCATCGGTGGGCTGCCGGACGCTGGTCTTCCTGCACTCGTGCGCCTACGCGTGCGTCAGGAACATGCACCCATCTGGCCGGGAGATGAAATTGAAACCCGGGCCATGTTGTGGCCGCCGGCAGAACCTGTTGCACCAGGAGCATTCGACTTTGCGCGCCAGGCCTGGTTCAGGGGATTGGGCGGGACGGGTGTCACCCTCGCGGCCCCTGACATACTGAGAAGCGAGAGACTGGGTGGGTGGCAGGTCGCCATTGCCTCAACCCGGGAGGTCGTCGCCCGTCATGTGATTGAGCATATGTCTGAAAAAGAGGGGCCGGTCGCCGCGGCCCTGATGACGGGCCTCCGGCAGGCAATCGACGAGGATGTTGAACAGGATCTCCGCGATGCAGGGCTCGCTCATATTCTGGCGATCTCAGGACTGCACATGGTCCTGTTTGCAGGCACCTTGTTTTGGCTGGTCCGTGCTGTGCTGGCGCTCTTTCCGCCTTTGGCTCATCGATATCCCATTAAGAAGTGGGCGGCGTCTGTCGCGCTTTTGGGCGCTCTTGCCTACCTCTTTCTCTCTGGTGGATCGGTGGCGACACAACGCGCCTTCATTATGGCAGCACTGATGTTCGTCGCGGTGCTGATTGATCGTCCGGCGTTTTCTCTGCGCAACGTCGCTCTGGCAGCTGTTATCGTTCTGCTGATGAGGCCAGAGAGCCTGTTGGAGCCAGGGTTTCAAATGTCGTTTGCTGCGGTGACTGCACTCGTTGCCGTCTATCAGAACCGGGAGATGCAGCTGTTACGCCTCCGGGAAAACGCGACGGGTCTCTCAGGGGCAATACGCTTGGCTGCCGTTTATATGATCACCCTGTGCATCACAAGCCTGGTCGCGGGAGCGGCGACCGCACCCTTTGCGGCCTTCCATTTCAATCGAATGGCGGCATTCGGGCTCGCCGGTAACATGGCGGCCATGCCGCTTGTTGGCACGCTGATCATGCCCTCCGCACTTATCGCCTACATCCTCATGCCGCTAGGGTTAGAGGGGCCTGCCCTTTGGGTGATGGAGATGGGGCTTGCTGGTGTTATCTGGGTCGCTGAAGAAGTCAGCAACTGGGGTGGTGCTGTTGTCACCATTGGGTCTTTCTCAACGCTCGCCCTTGGGTTGATTTCGCTGGGCGGCGCCTGGATGGCGCTCTGGCAAACCAGCCTCCGGCGGGCGGGGCTGGGTCCGCTTCTTCTTGGCCTTTATCTAGCATCGCAGCCTAGTACGCCTGACATACTCGTCAACAGGGACGCCAAGCTTGCAGCAGTGAAAGAAGAAGGCGGGCGGTACCTTTGGTCGGGTCGAACGCCACGCTATGCACGTGAAAGCTGGTTGCGAAGAAATGGAGAAGCACCGGACACGGACATTTCCAGCCGCCGTTTGCCCTGTGACGAAATTGGGTGCGTGGCTGAAGGAACTCCCATCGTTGCCCTGCCAATATCGTCTGCAGCACTTGGCGATGATTGCCGGGAAGCGGATATCGTCATTGCATCGATTCCTGTCCGCCGCAGGGAGCGCGAGTCTTGTAACGCCATTCTGATCATTGATCGGTTTGACGTTGCGCGCGAAGGCGCCCATGCAATCTATCTTGATGAAGGTGGTAATATCGAGCGTGTGGAAACAGTGCGCGACTGGCGGGGTGACAGACCGTGGTCTGGCCCCTCGTCAGGATGGGACCCTCAATAGCGGCGAAGCAGTCCGACAAGCCGCCCCTGAACCTTCACACGATCAGGTCCAAAAATCCGTGTCTCGTAGGCAGGGTTAGCAGCTTCCAGGGCCACTGAGTTGCCCTTGCGGCGAAGACGCTTCAGGGTGGCTTCCTGGTCGTCCACGAGAGCCACAACAATCTCCCCATTATTCGCTGTGTCGCAGCGTTCAATTACAACCGTGTCGCCATCGAGAATACCCGCATCAATCATGGAGTCGCCCTTGACCTCAAGAGCGTAGTGCTCACCCCGCGCGAGCATATCGACTGGCACAGACACCTGATGGCTTTCTTCCTGCAGCGCTTCAATGGGAGTCCCAGCAGCGATCCGACCCATGACCGATATGGGCATGGCGTCTTCATTGGCTGGCAGTGTTGAGGGCATTTGGGTCTTCCCAAGACTGCCTTCAATGACGGAGGGGGAGAAGCCACTGTTGCGTCCAAAGCTCGGAGACGCAGATTCCGGCAGCTTTAGGATCTCAAGTGCACGGGCACGATGGGGCAACCGTCTCAGAAACCCTCTTTCTTCCAGTGCCGTGATCAGCCGATGAATGCCGGATTTGGATCTGAGGTCGAGCGCATCCTTCATTTCATCGAAGGAAGGAGACACGCCGGTCTCTTTGATCCGTTCGTTGATGAACATAAGCAATTCATGTTGTTTGCGCGTCAGCATCAGTAGTCTCCAAGATGCCTGTACTTCGAGAGCCCCAGTAGAGCGCCGTAAAGTCCAGTAACCAAATCATCCAGCAGTCTGAGATCTGTGGACAACTCACCAGAGTTGAGAACAAATCAAAAACATCTGATTCTGTTCTAGTTTGGTTCTCGTGGACCGTCAAGCCTAATCTGTGGATAAGTCCGGAGCGCGGAGCAAAACAGCGGGACAGATGTCGCCGGTTTGAGCGGCTGAGGCGTGTGGCGGGCGTACCAGAAGACAGTGACTTCGGGACAGTGCGCTCAACATGGAGCTGTCCTGCCGGTTGAGCGGTGTTGCTGTCCAGACACCATCGACGATTTGAATCGTTGCGCGCAAATAGTCCTGGCGCTTGTCGTTTTCACGAAGGTCCGCACCCAAGGTGACCGGCACAAGGGGCGGGTGGGTGGCTCGGGCGCCTTGTCTGGCGGAAATCGCAGCTCGCAAAAAGAGGTGCCCGCAGACCAGTGCCGAAACCGGATTGCCAGGAAGACCGAGGAAGGGTGTTTCATTGAAATCACCAAACATGAGCGGCTTGCCAGGGCGCATCGCAATGCGCCAGAAATCAACGTTGAGTCCCATCGACGTCAAAACCGGCTGGACAAGATCATGATCGCCGACGGAGGCTCCGCCCACCGTGACCAGGATGTCGGCGTCCTGCGCGCGCTCTGTGCACTCGCGGATGCTCGCCTCATTGTCCCGGGCAATGCCTAGGTCCACCGGAATACCGCCAAGCTCAGTGATAAGGGCCGAGAGACCTGGACTGTTCGAGCTGACAATCTGGTTGGGACCAGGTGTTTCGCCAGGCAAGACCAGTTCATCGCCGGTTGCAAAGAAGGCAATGCGAGGCTTCTTGAAGACTGAAAGTTCCGGAATGTTCATAGCGGCAGCAAGAGCGACATCGCTCGCTGACAGTAATCGACCTGCCGCAAAAAAACTGTCCCCTTCAGAAAAATCAATGCCCGCACGGCGAATATGCTGACCGGGCTTCGGTGCCTCTTTGATGATGATGGTGTCACCATCACGCTTAGTATCTTCTTGGATGACGATGGTGTCGGCACCAACAGGAAGGGGCGCACCTGTGAATATGCGAACAGCTTCGTTTTTACCGAGTGTTTTGTCAAAAGAGCGACCCGCAGCGCTTTCGCCAACTACGCTAAGCCGCGTAGGAATGCTGACCGTGTCCGCAAGACGCACCGCGTAGCCATCCATTGCAGAGCCATCAAAAGGCGGATGTGTTCTTCTTGCTGTGAGCGATTCGGCAAGTATACGCCCCCCCGCATCAGAGACCGCCACATGCTCTGTAGAGAGCGGGGAGATTGCAGAACCAATGCGCGCGATAGCATCATCGACAGGAAGCAGAGGGGCTGCACTCATGATGCGTTATAGATCCCAGACTGGCCGCCTGACTTGTGGGTAAGACGCACGTCGCCAATGGCCATGCTGCGATCGACAGCTTTGGCCATGTCATAAATGGTGAGGCACGCAACGGTCACAGCCGTCAGTGCCTCCATTTCCACACCGGTTTTTCCCGATACCCGAACAGTCGCCTCAACAGTCAGCGAACTTGTGGCCTCGTCAGCTTCAATCTCGATGGCGACTTTGTTGATAAGAAGTGGATGGCAGAGAGGGATGAGATCATGCGTCCGCTTGGCCCCCATAATGCCCGCGAGACGTGCAGCCTCAATCACATTTCCTTTAGCAATACGGTTTTCGAGGATGAGATCAAGGGTTGCCGGTTCCATCGTGATCCGGCCGCAGGCTGTTGCCACACGGTCCGTCACGTCCTTCTCTGTGACATCAACCATCGCAATGCGCCCGTCGGCATCAACATGACTGAGCTTCTGGTCGCTCATCAGAGTTCCTTCCTCATAAAACAGCGCCGAGAAATGTCGAGCCCTGCATCTTCTTCGCGGCCCCTCAACATGTGAAAGGCTGGGCTCCATTCCGACTCTGGGAGCACTTGAAATCCAAGTGTGGCATAGAAAGGCGCGTTCCAGGGAACGTCGCTAAATGTTGATAGGGTGAGCGCTGTGTATTTTTGCGAAACCGCCCAGTTGCAAGCACCCTCAACAAGCTTACGGCCAAGGCCTTGCCCTTGAAATTCCTGTGCGACTGATACTTCATAGAGGTGAGCGTGGTTGTCATAGGTGGCGACAAGGGCGAAACCTGCAACGGCGCCCTCCACATCGGCAACAAGGGCGCTACCAAACCGGGTGAAGGAAAGAATAAAATTGGCGGGCATATGTCCGCCATCGGCGACATCATCCATGTCATGGTCGCGGAACAACTCACCTGCCGATTTTTCTATCGGACCCAGCAAGGGAATTTCGTCGGGTTCAACCGGCCGAATGTGGACCGTCATGCATCTTCCTTATGAAGCAGATCCCGGGTGGCCTGAGCTACATCGCTTTGCCGCATCAGGCTTTCCCCAATAAGGAACGTATTGACGCCTGCAGCCGACAGGGTGGCAAGATCTGCAGGTGTTGATAAAGCGCTTTCGCCAACAACCATCCGATCTGCGGGCACGCGCGGGGCAAGGTCCAGCGTGGTTTGAAGGCTGGTTTCAAAGGTCCGCAGGTTCCTATTGTTGATGCCAATCAACGGGCTCTTGAGATTTAGAGCACGGTCCAGCTCGTTTCCGTTATGAACCTCAATGAGCACATCCATGCCCCAGTCAAAGGCGGTCTGTTCGAGTTCCGCTGCCTGTGCGTTGCTCACGCTCGCCATGATGATCAGGATACAGTCTGCTTCCCAGGCACGGGCCTGGACGACCTGGTATGGGTCATAGAGAAAATCTTTCCTGAGCGCTGGCAGAGAGACGGCCGCCCGCGCAGCGGTCAGAAATTCTGGGGCGCCCTGGAAAGAAGGACCATCTGTCAGAACAGAAAGGCATGTGGCCCCACCTGCTTCATAAGCTTTTGCAAGTTCAGGAGGGTCAAAGTCAGCCCGGATCAGACCTTTGGAGGGGCTCGCTTTCTTGATCTCTGCGATGAGCGCGTACCGGCCCGCATCCACAGAAGTGCTAAGCGACTTGGCAAAGCCACGAGGGGCAGACGCTGATTTCGCCTTGAGCTCCACCGCGCTCAAGGGATGCGCGGCCTTTGCGGCAGCGATTTCTTCCAGCTTATAGGCGCTGATCTTTTCTAAAATGTCTGCCATGGGTCAGACCTCGTTCGAAACAGCGACAAGCTTGTCGAGCGCTGCTTTTGCAGCGCCGGATGCGATCGCGTCTCCCGCCATTTGGACACCGTCTTTAAGTGAGGGTGCCTTGCCAGCAACAACAAGAGAGGCGGCAGCGTTGAGCGCAACAATATCGCGATAAGGCCCGCTCTCTCCATCAAGCAATCTCCGAAGCGCTGCTGTGTTTTCGTTTGGATCGCCGCCTTTAAGGTCCGCAGCCGCAGCCCGTGGCAATCCAACTTCTTCCGGTGTCACGTCAAAGGTCGAGACGTTTCCGTCCTTCAATTCTGCCACACGGCTTGGTCCGGTGGTGGTGAGCTCGTCCAGCCCGTCGCTTCCGTGCATGACCCAGACCCTCGTAGAGCCCAGGTTTTTCAAAACATGGGCGAGAGGCTCAACCCATTTGTCGTCAAAAACGCCGACGACTTGAAATTTAGTCCCGGCGGGATTGGAAAGAGGACCGAGAAGATTGAAGATCGTCCGTGTACCAAGTTCAGCTCGTGTTGGGCCCACATGTTTCATCGCCGAATGATGGGCGGGTGCAAACATGAAGCCAATGCCTGCCTCATCGATACAGCGACGGATCTGATCAGGACCAATGTCGAGCTTGACGCCCAGCTTCTCCAAAACTTCAGCAGACCCAGATTTGGACGAGAGGGCTTTATTGCCATGTTTTGCGACAGGAACACCGCAAGCAGCCACGGCAAAGGATGCGGCAGTAGAGATATTGTAGGTGCCAGACGCATCTCCTCCGGTGCCACACGTGTCGATGGCGTTCGCCGGGGCAGGAACCTGAACGGCCTTTGACCGCATGATCTTGGCACCTGCCGTGATCTCATCCACGGTTTCGCCGCGGACACGCAATGCCATGAGGAAGGCACCGATCTGCCCGGAGGTGGCCTCGCCGGACATCATGGCGTCAAAGGCGGCCTCGGCATCATCACTGGAAAGGGCACGCCCATCGGCTACTTTAGCAATCAGGCTTTTAAAGTCGGTCATACTAAACAATCTATTCAAGTGGGCAAATTCAAGCTGGGAGCGTGCGTTTAACGCCTGCAAGGTCCAGGAAGTTTGCAAGGATGTCGCGCCCATGTTCCGACGCAATGCTTTCGGGGTGAAACTGAACCCCATGAATGGGGAGCGATGTGTGTTGCACGCCCATGATGACACCGTCGTCGCTGCGCGCCGTGACCTCAAGGCAGTCGGGAAGGCTCTCCGGGGCTATGGTCAGTGAATGATACCGGGTCGCCTCAAAGGGGTTCGGCAGCCCGCCAAACACACCTTTACCTTCGTGAGAGATCGGGCTCATTTTGCCGTGCATCATTTCAGGAGCCCGAACGATGGTGCCGCCAAACGCCTGCCCAATAGACTGATGTCCAAGACACACACCAAAGAGCGGCAGTTCTGCCTCAGCCGCTGCCGCAACCAAATCCAGGCAGATGCCCGCCCGGTCGGGATCACAAGGACCAGGAGAGATAACGACAGCATCCGGTTTCAGCGCCAGCGCGTCGCTGACGCTGATCTGGTTATTGCGGTGCACCAGGCAGTCCGCGCCTACATCACCGAGGAAGTGAACCAGGTTGTAGGTGAAGCTGTCATAATTATCGATCAATAGCAGCATCGCTGCGAACTCCGTACCTCTAGGGATGGCGACGGCTTAACGCCCGCCAAAGCATGTATCAAGTGCTTGCAATATAGGGACTTTCTTATAGGCACGCCGATCTCCGGCAACAAGAGGGACAAATCTCTGGCTAAAACCTGTGGATAAACCCTTTCCCCCATTGCGAACCATGTACTAGATATGGTGAAATAGGGATGAAAATCTACTGCATATTGGGGCCGTCCGCCTTTGCGGATAAATATGCGGTGAGGGAAACGCAGCGTGCAGCAGGATGAGCAAAACGACGGAAAACCGTCTGACCCGGTCGGGTCGGGCGGTTATGCGCTCGCAATTTGTGCAGCGCTGGCATTGGGGGCGTTGGTTGGCCTAACAGCGGGCTATGTGCTTCTCGATGGAGATGCCGACCTGATTGCTGTCGTAGAGACTGTGGAGACAGCATCATCGGCTGGGCTCGAAGTGCCTTTGGCTTCGAATAGGCCCTTGCCCCGTGTTCTTGAACCAGCAAGCGCTCAACCAATTATGACGCTGGGCAATCCATTTGTGACCGCTGCGACTGACATTGACGTGCCTCTCCCGGTAGCGAAGGCCGAACCGGCTTTGGCAAAGCCTGAAACCGATTTCCTCGATCTCCCGGCTGATTTTGGTGCAGCAGAGGTCGTCGTTGCTCTTCAGACCACTCAGCCCATCATCGAACCGGCCAGCTTGCCTTTGGCTGAACCTTTGCGGCCTCAGATTGCCGTCGTCATGGATGATCTGGGGTTGGACCCGAAATCCACCCGGCGGGCGATTGAACTCCCCGCAGAGGTGACACTTTCTTTCTTGCCATATGGCCGAGCGTCGCATGGGCTCGCAGTGGAGGCCCTAGCGCGGGGCCATGAGGTGATGGTCCATATTCCCATGGAGCCGGAGGGCGATACGGATCCAGGCCCCAATGCGCTGCTGATTGATCAATCAAGCGACCAGATCGCTTCTCTTCTGGCCCACCAGCTGGATCAATTTCCGGGCGCCATCGGCTTTAACAACCATATGGGAAGTCGTTTCACGGCAGATGTTCGCGCGCTGCTGCCGGTCATGCGTGAGGCCCGCGCTAGAGGGTTACTTTTTCTTGATAGCCGCACGACAGCGAACACACTCGCAGCAAAGATCGGTGAGGCCGCCGGGGCCACAACCGTGAGCCGAGACGTGTTTCTGGATCATGCCGTAGGCGCTGACGGTTTGTTGGCGCAACTGGATGAGCTTGAGAACACAGCGCGTGCCACAGGCAGGGCAATTGCAATTGCTCATCCCCATGAATTGACACTCGACGTGCTTGAAGTCTGGGTCCAAGGTCTTGCGAGCAAAGGGTTGGAGCTGGCGCCAATCAGCAAAATGGCGGACCCCGATGCGCCAAGCGATGGTGGTTTACTGGCCGCGTCCAGCCTCTGATGCATAACGGACGGCCTCTTCAGCGGCCCGGAAGAGCGCCTTCGCTTTATTCACAGACTCCGCATATTCATATTCAGGCGTGGAGTCAGCGACGACGCCGCCGCCGGCCTGCACATACATTTTGCCGTCTTTGACGACAGCTGTTCGCAGAACGATGCAAGTATCCATGTCACCCGCTGCCGAGAAGTAGCCGACAAGGCCCGCATAAGCACCACGTTTTTCCAGCTCCAGCTCATCAATGATCTCCATCGCGCGCACCTTGGGTGCGCCTGACACGGTCCCGGCCGGGTGCCCAGCAATCAGTGCTGCAATGGCATCAAAACGCGGATCGAGATCGCCTTCTACATTCGACACGATATGAATGAGATGAGAGGTGTATTGAAGCGCGAACTGGTCAGTCACCTCGATGGAACCGAGTTTAGAGACACGTCCAACATCGTTGCGGCCCAGATCCAGAAGCATCAGGTGCTCAGCACGTTCTTTTGGATCACTGAGCAGATCTTCTGCAATTGCTTCATCCTCTGCGCGGTTCGCACCCCTATGGCGAGTGCCGGCGATCGTGCGAATAGTGACTTTGCCGTCCCGAACGCGCACGAGAATTTCCGGGCTTGAGCCAACCAAGGAAAATCCTTCGAAGTTTAGGAAGAAGAGATAGGGCGATGGATTGATCCGGCGCAGCGCCCGGTAGAGAGAAAAGGGCGGAAGTTCGAAATCCGTCTCAAACCGTTGGCTCAAGACAGCCTGAAAAATGTCCCCGGCGGCGATATACTCTTTAGCGCGGGCGACCATGTCGAAATAGGTCTCTTTCGGCGTATTGGAGGTCGGCGCAGGTAAAGCCGTGACATCAACCTCGGGCTCTGCATGAGGGAGCGCCTGATCAAAACGCGTGATTGTGCGCTCAAGTCGGTCGAGCGCTTTCTCATAGGCCATTTTGGCCGTGGTCCCCTCATTGGGGCGCACCGGCGTGACGAGAATGACCTCGTCTTTAACCGAGTCAAAAACGGCGATCATTGTCGGGCGCAGAAAAAGTCCGTCTGGCAGGCCCAATGCGTCCGGGTTTTCGTTCGGCAGATGCTCCATCAGCCGCACGGCGTCATAGCCCATATATCCGAAGACACCTGCTGACATGGGTGGCAGATCTTCGGGGAGATCAATGTGAGCGCTTTCTATGAAATCTCGAAGAGCATCCAGCGTTCCCTTGCCACAAACCTCAAATGCGGAAGGGTCGTGTTCCGCATTCAGGTTAAGCGACGGAGTGTCGCCTTGCGCCTTCCAGATTGCGTCAGGGTCCAAGCCAATAATGGAATAGCGCCCACGCGTGGCGCCACCTTCGACAGACTCGAGGAGGAAACTGTTTGGCTGTTCCGCAGCGATTTTGAGATAGACTGACACCGGTGTCTCGAGATCTGCGACCAGCCGCGTCCAGACGACCTGAGCCACTCCATTGGAGTAGACAGACCCAAATTCGTCAAACGCTGGATGAAACATGAAACATTCCAACCCGGGCCGCAGCCTGGGTCAGTCTCCTTTAAGAGCGTTTTCAATAAAAGTTGCAGACTTTTGTGGTTCGAAAACGCGACCAATAAATAAATGCGAGCGTCTCTCGTGATTCCGTTTAATTGGAAACCGCTCTAGTCAAATAATCTGTTTTAAGCGACTGGATCAGCCGCCGGTCCCCGGCGAAAGCATCTGATCGAGAAGTCCATAATTTACCTCAACCTCATACTTCTCTTGCAACGCAACGACAAGTGAAGCGATGAGATCATCCGACGCGGTTGTTTTGAGTCCGTCTTCGATCTCTGAAAGCTCAGCGGTCCCGTCGCCGGGCTCGGGTGTTTCAATTGAGGCGACCTGCATCAACACCATGCTGTCCCCAAAACCTGCAAGAGCATGAGTGAACTTATCGATTGGCGTTGCAAATACGTTTGTGACGCCTATCCGCGAGAAGGTCTCATTGTTGAAGCGACGGACCATGAGCGGAGAGGTGAACGCCGCTCGGTCAAATTCCTCGGCGATTTTATCCATGCTCTCGCCAAGGTTTCCCCGTTCAACGAGCGATTGTGCCAGCTCTTCGAGAAGCACTTTGCGCTGTTCGCGCTTCCACAGAGCAATGACATCATCGCGTACGTCGTCAAGCGGTTTCAACTCGGCTGGCGATACATTGCTCACTTCTATCCAGAAGTATCCTTCATCGTCCAGCTCTCCGGCTGGGATATCAATCCCGATATCATTTGCGAAGACCAGCGGCATCAATCCCTGAATATTTGGCATGTTTTCAGGCGGTGGCCCCGCGACGGTCAGTCCCTGTTCAGTAACACCTTCAACGGTGACAATATCCAGTGATTGGCTGCGGGCAATTTCAGCCAGCAAGGCGCCTCCGGCGCGCTCGTCCTCAATCGTATTGTATATGTCGAACACAGCATCGGAGGCCTGTTCAGCGACCAACTCTTGTTGCAGCTCATCGCGTACATCTTCGAAGTCGGCTGGAACGGCTGGTTTGATGCCAGTTACGATCAGAACGACCGGACCAAGCGGTCCATCAATTGGATCGCTAATCTCTCCGTCTTCTAGAGCAAAGGCCGCCGTCCCAATATCGTCGCTGAGGAAACCTGTAATCGTCGCATCACTAATGGTGACATCATCGATTTTGAGGTCGATTTCAGCCAGCACTTCTTCGATCGCGCTCCCTGCGCGCAGTTTTTCGCTGATCTCGAGCGCCTTGGCCGTGTCGGGAGCGGGGATTTGAATAACAGACCGTGTTTCCTGTTGGTCATACGAGCCACGACGGTCTTCGAATTCTGAGCGCAACACTTCCTCATCGACCGCAAGCGTTGGGGCAATATCACTTGGCCGGATTGTTACGACGCTAAACGAGCGGGTTTCAGGACGCGTAAACCGGATCGCGGCTTGGCTGTGGTAAGCTTCAAGCACGTCTTCCGCCGGATCATCAATGTTTTCAACAAGGTCTGGTGGCAGTGTGATGTAGCGAACGCTGCGGCGCTCATAGCGATATTCGTAGAGTGCTTCGGCAAGACCCGCCGCAGGAGTTGCGCCTGCTGTGACAGTAGAAAGCAGCTGATCGCGCGTCAGAAAGTCACGACGGTCAGCAACGAATACCTGTTCTGAGAGCTGATTTTGACGGAGCGCCAATTCGAAGGTCTGGCGGTCAAACTGGCCGAAGGCACCAAAAAAAGTCTCGTCTGTCCGAATGTCGGTTGCGACCATCTCATCTGATGCAGCCAGGCCGAGAGCACGGGCCTCTTCTGACAGAACAGCGGAACCAGCCAGTTGCGACAGGACCCGTCGATCAATGCCGTAGCGACGTCCATCTTGAGGCGACACATATTGTCCAATTTGGTCACTGAAATCGTCAAGACGCTGCGCATATTCTGCGTTGAAGCGTTGCGCGCTGATTTCGGTTTCGCCAGCGGTGAGGACTGTGTCACTCCCGAACCCAGTCAAAATATCGCCAATGCCCCAAACTGCGAAGGCAGCCACCAGCGGGATGATGATGAGGTAAGCGACCCAGCCGCTTGCTGTTTTTCTCAGTTGGTGGAGCATGTGCGTATTGTCTTTCGCCGCCTGGCAGTAAGTGTAAAAAGAGACGCCAAATCAGCGCCTCCAGACGGGGCGCATGATACGGGCGCGATCCAGTTAAGGGCAAGTGGCATAAAAGAAAATTGGCATGGGCAACGGCTCTTTCTTGGCGGATGCTGACAGTTCTGGTAAACGCTGACACAAAGTGCGCTTGAGAGCTTTCAGGGAGACGAGAAGATGGCTGTAAGAAAACCCAAACCGTTGGTCGCCGGCAATTGGAAGATGAACGGCCTGAAAGCCTCGGTGAAAGAGGTAAATGCCCTCAACACAAAGCTTAAAAAGGCTGGCCGAGTGCCCTGCGAGGTGCTGATTTGCCCGCCCATGCCATCGGTCCAGGCTTTCGCTGCCAAGGCGAAAGGCAGCAAGGTGGCTATCGGTGCTCAGGACTGCCATGCCAATCAGAGTGGCGCCCATACAGGAGATGTCAGCGCTGAGATGCTTAAAGATGTCGGCGCTAAGTTCGTCATCGTCGGCCATTCTGAGCGCCGGGCCGATCATGGGGAAACCAGTCCTGAGGTGAAGGCGAAAGCGGTGGCGGCTCATCGGGCAGGCATTACCGCCATTATCTGCGTTGGTGAGACAGAAAAAGAGCGGGACGCTGGCGACACCCTTAAAATCATCACCAGCCAGCTCAAGGGCTCTTTGGACGACGGTTTCACCGCCAAAAACACCGTCATTGCCTACGAACCTGTTTGGGCGATCGGCACTGGCCGCACGCCAACGCCTGAGGATGTGGCTAAGGTTCATACGCATATCCGTAAGCGTCTGGCAGCGCGATTTGGGAGCGACGGCGACGCATTCCGGATTCTCTATGGCGGATCGGTCAAACCATCAAATGCCGAAGAGCTCATGAGCGTGCCGAACGTGAATGGTGCGCTGGTGGGCGGTGCAAGCCTGAACGCCACAGACTTCTTCGGGATCATCTCCGCCTACCTCTAACGGTTCTAAGAAATTGAATCCGAAAAGTTTCCTAAGTATTTGAAATTAAACTATCTTAGGGGCGCTGGCGAGACCATTGCGCTGGATCAGCTACCATGCGAGCCCCAATTGCAGGATTGCGAGCAGCGGCAGACCGAAGGTCGTGATGAGTGCCAGCGCACTTTAAGCATACCCCATATGCTCTGCCGCCAGGGTGAACAGGATCGGGCTCAAGATGACGGCCATGGTGCCGAGGCGCGGATCGAGGACGTCGGATTTGCGGATACCCAGGCCCGCAAAAAACAGCCAGAAGCCCATGGCGAGATTGGACAAATGCTCGCCCACCAGCATACCGCATAGCGATTGAAGCTCCCTTCGATGAGCCCAATCATCTCCTTGGCCGAGGCACTGATCGTCGGGTCAGCCATCTGTTCTGCAAGATAGGGCATCAAAAATGGCCCACCGGCCAAACCCTATCGCCTGACCGAGGCCGTTAATGGTGCCGAAAATGAGGGCAAGGATGACAAGGCCACCTCGGTAAGGTCTCAACGCCAAAGCCAGGAATACAGCCGCCAAGATCTGGGTAAAGCCGGACATAATGAGCGCCCAATAGGTCGCCACAATGACAGGCTGGTTCTCCCGGAACGTAGCCAGGCGTTCCTGTGTCGGGAGCCGCAGCACTTCCGGAAACTGAAACTCCACAGCCAGTGTCGTGAAACCACCAAAGACAATGACAATATGCAGAACAAGAAAACCCGCAGCGGCGACATAAATCGACCGTGTTGCTTGTTAGGGGTGCGAATTGGTCATGAATTCGGTCTCCTGGGAAGAACTATCCTGACGTTGAGGTCACCTCTCTGGCAATTAAAGGCTTGAACATCTCCGCCGCAGACCGAAGATTCTGAGCATGTCGGCGCCGCCGCTTTGAACCTTGATTTGCGCGAGGATTTAAAACGTGTGGATTTGATCCAGTCCTACACGTCCTTCGCCGCTCGCGAGCACCGGCTGTGCTGGCGGAAAAGTGGGAGCGGTTTGAACGCTACACCCATTCAACAAACCGGCTCGACCTGACCCCTGATGGACCAGACGCCTTGGTAACACGGTTTGGCGCGGTGGACGTACCGCCCGAAGACCGGTGAAGCTCATAGAGGCCGACTGCATCAAAATAGGCAATGAAATGCTGCCGGTGTGCTGGGCGATGGGGAGGATTGAATGGCAGGGCTTTGCCTCTCCAGCCTCAGATGGTGACGACACGGAAAGACTGATCGTCTATGGGGGCAATGAAGAACAGCCGGTAACAGGAGCCATAACACGCCTGATTTCGACCGATGTGGCGCGGGTTTGGCCCTGGCCGGTGGTTTCCGATGCGCTGGGTCTACCGGTTCGGAGCCTGCAAAGATCGTTCTTAAATGAAAAAAACGAGCCTGTCAGAACTTGTCCGCGCGGTGAGGGTGCGAGAAGCCTGCCACCTGTTGGAAGTCGGTGAGCTCTCCCTGACCCAGATCGGCTTTTGGTGCGGTTTTTCAGATAGCGCTCATTTCAGCAGGGACTTCAAAAAGTCCCTAGGCATCCCGCCCAGCGTCTACCGCGCCTCAAGTCTGGGATAGTTCTAGATATTTAGCAGTTCTGGGCTGGCAAAACGAACATTTGTGGGCTAGAAAACGCCCGGCCTGATACAAGGCCGTGAATTCATCGTTTGGGCCAGAAACCCAGCCACCGAGGAGCCACCCATGGCCACCATTCTGCTTGTGATCCATCTGCTGATCGCAATTGCACTTGTTGCCACGATCTTGCTGCAGCGCTCTGAGGGCGGTGCCTTGGGCATTGGCGGTGGTGGTGGCGGCGGACTCGTCTCCAACCGCGGTGCCGGCAATCTGCTGACCCGGGCCTCGGCGGTTTTGGCCGGTCTCTTCTTCTTGACCAGCATCAGCTTGACGCTGCTTTACAAGCAAGAAGGTGGCAATGCTTCGATCCTGGACACGGTTCCGGTTGATGAGTCCGTGCCGTTGGTGCCGAACACCGATGGTGGTGCGGCTCCTGTGACACCTGCACCTGCCCCATTGGGGACTGAGGAGCCAGCATCGCAGGGTCCACTTGTTCCACGCGCCGAGTAATATCCGGGAAACCGGGGCTTCTTAGCCACTGTCTTAAAGAAACTGTCACCAGCGTATTTATCCGCTTCGAATCGCTGTGCGTTCCATATAGTTTGAGGGTCCATGACGCGGTACATCTTCATAACCGGCGGCGTGGTCTCATCCCTTGGTAAAGGATTGGCGTCCGCAGCACTTGGTGCGCTCCTGCAGGCGCGCGGCTTCTCCGTCCGCTTGCGCAAGCTCGACCCTTATTTGAATGTCGATCCAGGGACCATGAGCCCTATTCAGCATGGCGAGGTTTTTGTAACCGACGATGGCGCTGAGACTGATCTGGACCTTGGCCACTATGAGCGGTTCACAGGCGTTCCCGCGACCCAGGGCGACAACATCACGACAGGGCGGATCTACCAGAACATCATCACCAAAGAACGCCGAGGCGATTATCTTGGCGGGACAGTGCAAGTCATTCCGCATGTAACAGACGCCATCAAAGAGTTCGTCCTGGACGGCAATGAAGGCGTCGACTTTGTTCTCTGCGAGATCGGCGGCACGGTGGGCGACATTGAAGGTCTCCCATTCTTCGAGGCAATCCGTCAGCTCGGGAATGATCTGCCGCGTGGCATGACCTGCTTCATTCACCTCACCTTGATGCCGTTCATTCCGAGCGCCGGCGAGATGAAAACCAAGCCGACCCAGCACTCGGTCAAGGAACTTCGGTCAATCGGTATTCAGCCTGACATTTTGATGTGCCGATGTGACCGACCAATTCCCACTGGTGAGAAACGAAAAATAGGCCTCTTTTGCAATGTCCGTGAAAGCGCCGTCATTCAGGCTATGGATGTGGATACGATCTACGACGTTCCGCATGCCTATCACCTTGAAGGACTTGACCGGGAAGTTCTCTCCGTTTTCGGCATAGAAAATGCCGAGACACCGAAGCTCAAAAACTGGCTGGAACTGGTAAAGGTCCTGCGCGAACCAGAAGGCGAAGTGACCATCGCCATTGTCGGGAAGTACACCGGCCTTAAAGACGCTTATAAATCACTGACAGAAGCGCTGACCCATGGCGGTATCGCCAATAAGGTCGGCGTGAAGGTGAAATGGCTTGAGTCCGAGATTTTCGAGAAAGAAGACACAGTCCAACACCTGGAGAATGTAAACGGCATTCTGGTTCCCGGTGGTTTTGGTGAGCGGGGTGCTGAAGGAAAGATCGCGGCAGCGAATTTTGCCCGCGAGCGCGGCATTCCCTATTTCGGCATTTGTTTTGGCATGCAGATGGCGGTCATTGAAGCGCTTCGAAATCTTGCAGGGCTTGAAGATGCAACCTCCACAGAGTTCCGCGCGAATGCGCCAGAACCTGCCGTCGGCCTTATGACGGAGTGGATGCAGGAAAATGAACTCGTAAAGCGCCGCGATGGTGGCGACCTTGGTGGCACCATGCGACTTGGCGCCTATGACGCTGTTCTGACGGAAGGCAGCAAGGTCGCTGAAATTTATGGTGAGCTGACCATTAGCGAACGACACCGTCATCGCTATGAGGTCAACATGGCCTATCGCGAGCAGCTTGAGAAAGCCGGGATGATCGTGTCGGGCACATCGCCGGACGGATTGCTCCCCGAAATCGTCGAAATTCCCGATCACCCCTGGTTTGTGGGTGTGCAATTCCATCCCGAGCTCAAGTCGAAACCGTTGGACCCGCACCCGCTCTTCAACTCGTTTATTGAAGCAGCGCTGGCACAGAGTCGATTGGTATAGGTTTGGCCTAGGCGCGCCAGTCCTGAGCAAAAGATGTAGCACTTGGCATCTCATAAGCACGACAAGATTGCGGCAGCCAAACCTGTGCGGTTGTTCCGACGCCTTTTTCGCTTTTTAGCTCAAACGTGCCCCCTAACAGCTCAACCAATTGTGTGGTGATGGCGAGCCCCAGGCCGGATCCTTCCACGTCACCGACCGACATGTCCGGGCCTGCCCGCCAGAAGGGAGCTTTTGCTTTTTTCAACTCCTCGCTGCTCATGCCAACTCCACTATCGATAACCTCAAATAGAAGTCGTCCGTCGTCGCAGATGGACGCCTTGAACAGAACACTGCCACGCTCTGGCGTGTATTTTAATGCGTTGGTGAGTAGGTTTACGAAAATCTGGCGAAACCGCTGTTTATCAGACGACAAGAAGGCAAGCGCTGGATCGCACTCTGACTGAACGTGAATATTCTTGCTCTCCGCGCGATGTGCGACCAAAGACAAGCAACTGTCTAGAACCAGCGGAACATCGAATGTCGCGAGCGTCACTTTGAGCTGTCCTTTTTCAACAAGGACCAGGTCGTGGAGGTCTTCCAGGATTGAGGTTAGATGATTGCCGGCATCGGTGATGTCTTGAACATATTCAAGATATTTCGGATTCCCGATAGGACCCATGGTTTCCATTTTCATCGCTTGAGAGAAACCAACAACAGCGTTCAAGGGTGTTCGCAGTTCGTGGCTGAGGTGGGCGATAAATGTATCTTTTGCGTCATTGCGTTCCTCGGCGACGTCGGCCTCAAAACCTCTCGCCATCGCTTGCCGCAGAGACTCCTGAACCTGCAAATCATGTTTTCGGTAGGCGATAACGCGATTGTAGGTCTTAAATCGCGCTGTGAACGTCGCAGCGCTAATACCCGCAGCGCTGAGCAACATAAAGGTGTAGTGACTAAAGATTTCGGCGTCATAGGTCACAACTTGTTGCAGGACAAGCCAAGCAACGGCGGTGCAACAGAAAAACATGATGAACCACGGGAGCGACAGTACAAAAAGACCCCAACCGATGAGGATGAGAGCGAGGTTGGTCGCCTGCATCAGATCATCGGTCAGATAGATATGCATCGACGCATTTGAAAGCGCGACAAGTGCAGCGCCGAAGAGGACGGGATTGGCGGCGGCCACGGGAACTTTCGATCGGTAACTCAACAGGGCGACGGCGCCGAAGAAAAGCAAGGTCACAATTGCACCGGCAGCAAGCGGAACATTGTGAGGTGCTGGGACAAAAAAGATGTGCGAAATTCCCAGAAAAAGGTAGATAGTCCCGACTATCGCCGCGGTAATCCCAAGCGAGTCACGAGTGATTTCGTCACGGTCTGCTTGCGTGGCATCCATACGTGCGTCTGGCGCAACTGCCTTTCCCGAAGACATTTCCGTATCGTCAGATTTTGATAGTCCGTTCACGTCTGCGAGTCCGATCCTCATCGGGCTGCCTCATGGCAGCCAGGAGCGGACAATTTTGTCAGACAGGGTTTGCTAAAATGCCAACAATCTACGTTAACGGCAGATCTTTATCTGTCTCAATAAGGCACATCACCCTCGCCCTCGATAGGGAGGAACCCCCTGGTCCGGCAGCCAGACATCTTCAGGTGGACGACCTGTTTGCCAGAATACATCGATAGGAATGCCGCCTCGCGGATACCAGTATCCGCCGATACGTAGCCATTTTGGCGTTAGTTCTTCGGTAAGTCTGCGTCCAATACCCACCGTACAGTCTTCGTGAAACGCCCCGTGATTTCGGAAGGATTGCAAATAGAGCTTAAGCGACTTGGACTCCACCAAAAAATCTCCGGGCACATAGTCGATCACAAGATGCGCAAAATCCGGCTGACCGGTGACCGGACAGAGAGAAGTGAATTCAGGGCAGACAAACCGTGCGACATAGTCTGTCCCGACCTGTGGATTAGGAACACGCTCCAGAATCGCAAGGTCCGGGGAGGCAGGTGCGTCAGTTGATGCGCCAAGCTGTGTCAGGTTCTCTGTGTAATCTGCCATCGTCGTCAGCCTTTTGAAGTGTCGCCGGGGCCATCATACACGCAGCCTTCGCGGCAACTGTCACGATGGACCTCAACCCGCGATAGGCGACGGAGGTTAGGGGACAGACGATCCCAAAGCCAAACGCAGATATTTTCCAGCGTTGGAACAGAGAGGCCCTCAATCTCATTGAGGCAACGGTGATCTAGGTCAGCTTTTACCTCATTGAGGACGTCCAGCAGACTGCCGAATTCGCGAATGAGCCCGGTTTCTGGGTCTGGCTCACCTTCCATCCAGACGACGGCCCGGAAAGAGTGTCCATGCAGCCGACTATTCGGATGTCCCTCTGGGGCAGATGGCAAAAAATGCGCAGCCTCAAAACCAAATTCTTTGTAGATACGCATCAATCAATCCCGAGATATTTGTGTGTTTGCAGGGACAGCTGCCAGCGAGGATGCGCCAGGCAATAGTCTACGCTCGCGCGAACGTTTGTTTGATAGTCGCCACCATCAAGAGGTTGTAGCAGGAAATTGTCAAAGGAGAGCCCTTCAAATTGGGCCGGTTGATTGAGATCCTGCGGGAAAACCAGTTTCAATTCTGACCCGCTCGTCTGGACCAAAGGCGCATCAGCTTTTGGGCTCACGCAGATCCAGTCAATGCCCCCTGGCGCAGCGAGGGTCCCATTGGTTTCGACCGCTATTTCAAATCCGTGATCGTGAAAAGCCTGTATGAGCGCCGTATCGAGCTGCAGCAGAGGTTCACCGCCGGTGCAGACTACGTATTTCACCGCATCGCCATAGGCCGATGCAGTGTCACTAGGCCAATGGGAGGCGACTTCTGCCGCGAGCGCCTCCGCATCTGCAAATTTGCCGCCGCCTTGACCATCGGTGCCAACAAAATCCGTGTCACAGAAAGTGCAGGCAGCTTTTTCACGGTCTTGTTCACGACCCGTCCATAAGTTGCAGCCGGAAAACCGACAAAAGACAGCCGGGCGGCCCGCCTGCTTTCCTTCGCCCTGAAGCGTGAAAAAAATCTCTTTAACAGAGTACATTGTGTTTAATCAGCCGCGCCAGATGCACGCTGGGTCCAATTGTTGAAACCTGTCGCCCGCAACTCACAAGCGGGGCAGTCATCACATCCATAGCCCCAAGGATGGCGGTGGGTGCGATCACCTTTGTAGCAGGTGTGCGTTTCCTCTATGACCAGGTCGACCAAGGCCTGTCCGCCCAGGCGGTCAGCCATCGCCCATGTCTCCTGTTTGTCGATCCACATGAGCGGTGTGTGCAGCATGAATGGACGGTCCATGCCCAAACTGATGGCATGGGTGAGGGCTTTCAGCGTGTCATCGCGACAATCAGGATAGCCGGAAAAATCTGTCTCGCACATGCCCCCGACCAGGTGAGAGGCTCCACGGCGATAGCCTACAGCGGCAGCATAGGTCAGAAAGAGCAGGTTCCGCCCGGGGACAAAGCTCGTAGGCAGACCATTGTTCCCCATAACGATCTCCTGATCGCGGGTAAGCCCGGTCTCGCTGATTTCACCCAGCGCATTGAGATGAAGAAGGTGATCGGGACCAAGCCGGTCTTTCCATTGAGGGAAGGCCTCTATGAGTTTCGAGCGAATGCTCAGGCGGCAATCCAGCTCGATCTTGTGAGATTGTCCATAGTCGAAGCCAATGGTCTCAACCGCGGTAAATCGGTCAAGTGCCCAGGCAAGGCAAACCGTCGAGTCCTGCCCGCCAGAAAATAGGACCATGGCTGTATCTGTGCTCTTCATGGGCGTGTTGAAACCCGTCGAGCAGGCTAGGTCAATAGGCGGGGGCTAAAAAAGGCCTAAAGCGCTGAAAACGGCCACATTTGCAGCACAATCAGCCGTCGGGTCAGATATTATTCGGCGGCAGCCTGTTTCATCACAGAGATGTGTGAGGTGCGTATTTATACGCCAAAAAGGATCGTTGGCATCCCTCAAGCAAACAGATGGCGACACGAACTCGCGGGAACCCCTGGCCCAATCGAAGATTAGCAAGAAGAAAGAACAGACAATGCTAAAGCCTCTCACTACTGTTACTCGGAACCGGAATTGGTCTCCTCCTGACAATTTGGGGACTCATTAAAATTTCTGCGCCTCAAGCATCCATCGGCGTGTCTGAAACCTATTACGGTGGTGCGTTGAGCCTCGATACCCTTCAATTGCCGCTCGGCCTTTACCTGCTGACGGAAGAAACCAGGGAACTCCTCTTTTTTTCCATCTCTGACAGTCTTTGCGGCGACGCTCGTGCTTCTCGCGTTTCGTGATGAGGACACGCTGAGCCTGGACGCAAAATTAGGTCGATAAGAGATACACCAACTGGTCGAGACGGGTGGATTCCACCCATCTCGGTCACTAGAGACCCCAGAATTGATAGATTTCGGGAAATTTGTGCCAAAACGCTTTCGAACGGCGTCTGCCTTGGGTATGTATCGCGCAACAGCAGATCATCTACCCATGGGAGCCCCTAATGAGCGCCATTATCGACATTGTCGGCCGCGAGATTCTAGACAGCCGCGGAAACCCCACCGTTGAAGTCGACGTTGTCCTTGAGGATGGCGCGGTTGGCCGTGCCGCAGTGCCTTCTGGGGCCTCTACGGGCGCTCATGAGGCTGTAGAACTCCGAGACGGGGACAATAACCGCTATGGCGGGAAGGGTGTCCTGAAGGCGCTGGAAGCCGTCAATGGCGAGATATTCGACGCGATTGGTGGAATGGATGCCGAAGAGCAGATCCACCTGGACCGCCTCATGTGCGAACTTGATGGGACCCCCAACAAGGCACGCGTCGGCGCAAACGCCATTCTGGGTGTCTCGATGGCTATCGCTAAAGCCCAGGCCGAGTCTGTTGAGCTCCCGCTCTTCAGATATATCGGTGGGCCTGCCGCCCGCACCTTACCAGTTCCGATGATGAACATCGTGAATGGCGGTGAGCACGCGGACAACCCCATCGATATTCAGGAATTCATGATCATGCCGGTCGCAGCGGAAAACATCCGCGAAGCTGTGCGAATGGGCGCAGAGGTGTTCCACCAACTGAAGTCAGAGCTGAAGGCCGATGGACACAATACTGCCGTGGGCGACGAAGGTGGGTTTGCGCCCAACCTTGCGTCTACAGATGCAGCGCTCGACTACATCATGAAGGCGATTGAAAAAGCAGGCTACCGGCCAGGCGAAGATATGTATCTCGCCCTCGACGCGGCCTCGACCGAGTTCCACGAAAGTGGCGTCTACAATCTCAAAGGCGAAGGTAAGAAACTCGATGCAGGTGGCATGGTTGACTATTGGGCCGACCTGGTCAGCCGCTACCCGATTATTTCCATCGAAGATGGGATGGATGAAGATGACTGGGACGGCTGGAAGGCTCTGACCGATCGCATCGGTGACAAAGTGCAGCTTGTCGGCGACGACCTGTTCGTGACCAACAAAGCCCGGCTCCACGACGGCATCAAGATGGGTGTCGCCAACTCAATTCTGGTGAAGGTCAACCAGATCGGATCGCTGACAGAAACGCTTGAGTCTGTAGAGATGGCACATAAGGCACGCTACACGGCCGTCATGTCTCACCGCTCAGGTGAAACCGAAGATGCGACCATTGCGGACCTTGCAGTGGCAACCAATTGCGGTCAGATCAAAACCGGCTCACTTGCCCGGTCCGACCGTTTGGCAAAATACAATCAGCTTATTCGCATTGAAGAGCTGCTTGGACCTGCAGCCGAATATGCCGGTCGCTCAGTCCTGAAGGGCTAACTCCATGACCAGCGATGCGCAGTATCAGCGAGACAATAATCTCGCAACGCGCATCGCGTTTCATGAAGACTACACCGCTCCCTATGTGGATTTCTCACATTGGGTTCTGGACCAGCTCCCGCTGTCCGATGGACAAACTGTGCTTGAGATCGGCTGCGGCAATGGAGAGTTTTGGGTCAGGAATGCGGCGCGGCTTCCCGCAGACCTAAAACTGGTTCTGACCGATAGTTCGGCTGGGATGGTGGAGGTGGCAGAACAACGCCTCTCTGATGCTGGCCTATCCGCGACTTATCAAGTGGTATCCGCAGAAGACCTTTCGGCAGATACAGAAAGCTTCGACCTTATCCTCGCAAAGCACATGCTGTATCATGTGACTGACAGATCGAAGGCGTTGGCGGCGTCGAGGGGCCTGCTCAAACCTGGCGGCTATTTTTGTGCGACAACCAATAGCGGTTCATACATGCAGCAGTTGCAGGCACTCCTTACAGAGGAAGGCCTCGAGTGGTTCTCAAGCTTTAACGATGAGTTCACGCTTGAGAACGGCGCTGACCAATTAGGCTGGCACTTCGGAAAGGTTGAGCTTGAAGTGCTTGATGGACAACTTGTCGTGCCCGACGCCGATGCCGTTATTGAATATGTCAAATCAACCGCATCCCTGTTTCCCGAGCCAGGTCTTTTGTTCGCGGCATGCGCGACAATCCGGCCAAAAATTCAGGCCGTGATAGATCGTAAGGGCGCATTCACAATCAGCAAGCGAGCAGGGCTTTTTCTGTGTCAGTAACGGTTGCCATCATTGGCGGAGGACCAGCCGGATTAATGGCTGCCGAAGCCCTGGCGCGCCGCGGCATCGCCGTGGATCTATATGACTCAATGCCCTCGCTTGGGCGGAAGTTTTTGATGGCTGGGAAGAGCGGTCTCAACCTCACCCACGCCGAGCCTGTTGATAGGTTTCTCTCGCGTTTTGGCACTGCACGGCCATATCTTGAAAACGCAATAGAACATTTCCCGCCGAATGCTGTTCGCGAATGGGCATTGGCACTGGGCACCAAAACCTTTGTCGGTACATCGGGGCACGTCTTCCCGAAAAGCATGA
>Ga0189286_100125_pt1 | contig 46258 bp, 39 predicted proteins | sample UW69minimetaG_FD_130330 | JGI IMG/M metagenome (GOLD analysis project Ga0189286, IMG submission 130330) | Marine microbial communities from the Costa Rica Dome - UW69 mini metaG | ecosystem: Environmental > Aquatic > Marine > Oceanic > Photic zone | place: Costa Rica: the Eastern Pacific...
AAGGAATCGAAAATCAAATACCTGTTAACAGGTATTTGATGAAAAATAAACAAGTAGCTTGATATATGATTTATTAACTTAACTTAGCATAAAAACTGTCCTCTAAATGGGGGAATGATCAGTATTAAGAAGGTAAATTCAAATTAGTAACGCACTATATATGAAGGTTTTTTAATTAAAAAAAACTTAAATCTTACTTTACTTTTAAAAAAGACTCTCTTTCCAGGATGAGTCAATAAGAGTTTATCTTTTTCTACTAGACAGATTTTTAATGATGTATCTCTACTCAAAAACCTAAATAATTTTCATAATCCTATTTTTAAGGGTTATTTATTAACATATTCACAAAACTTCCTAAAAAATGATACCTGCACGTGTAGTGTAAAACTATAATTTGTAGGTTTGCAGTAATGATTGCACAAAATAAAACATACACAATATTACCCGAGGTTCGCTTCCGACGCCGCCGCTGCTAATTCTACTAGCTAGTAACACTTTAGTATTTACATTGTTTTATTTATCATTTCTTGAATCATTTTATATCCATAGCATTTTATCAAAGTTGCGTTATTTTAACAAATAACAATCTTCCCGTACGACGCTATTTTATTCGCCGCCCGTAAGGGTGCACTTCTATTTTGGGAACTTAGGCGAGTCCGGTTCTTTTTTCCAGATACATCAAATCAACATTTTAATCATTTTTTACTAAAACACCATGGAAATTGTCATTGCAAACAATTCACATCGCGTTTACGCTGAAACTATTTGTGAAACTATTTTACAAGCTGCCCAAGTAAGAGGAACAGGAATTGCAAAGCGAAAGCCAGCATACGTGATCTCAAAGATGGAGCAAGGAAATGCTGTCATTGCATTAGATGGCGAAAAATTTGTAGGCTTTTGCTATATCGAAGCTTGGAGTCACGGAAAATTTGTCGCAAACTCTGGACTGATTGTACATCCTGACTACAGAGGAAAAGGCATTGCCAAACAAATCAAGAAGAAAATTTTTGAACACTCTAGAACCAAATTTCCCAATGCAAAAGTATTTAGTATCACCACAGGATTAGCCGTGATGAAACTCAATAGTGAATTGGGTTATAAGCCAGTTACATTTTCAGAACTTACCGAAGATCAATCCTTTTGGAATGGTTGCCAAACCTGCAAAAACTTTGATGTATTAAAACGTACAAATCAAAAAATGTGCTTGTGTACAGGCATGTTGTACGATCCAAATTCTAACGAAGCAAAACAAAAAACGAAAGTAAAAGAGAAGGTTTTTAAAAGATTGAAAAGTATCAAACAAACCTTATTTCTAAAAAAAGATAAAAAATGAAGACTACAAAGAAATTAGTCCTTGCCTACAGTGGCGGTTTAGATACGTCATATTGCGCCAAACATCTCACCAAAGAGAAAAATTTTGAAGTCCATGCAGTAAGTGTAAACACAGGTGGTTTTACTCAAAACGAAATTAACACAATAGAAAAAAATGCTTATAAAATGGGCGTTTCAACTTATAAAAATATTGATGCTGTTAAAACCTTCTATGAAAAGGTAGTGAAATATTTAGTGTTCGGAAATGTCTTAAAAAACAATACGTATCCGCTTTCCGTTAGTGCTGAACGTATCGTACAAGCCATCGAAATTATTGAATACGCAAAAAGTATTGATGCTAAATATATTGCTCATGGAAGTACCGGTGCAGGAAACGATCAAGTACGTTTTGATATGGTTTTTCAAACTTTAGCTCCAGATATTGAAATCATTACGCCAATTAGAGATCAAAAATTGACTCGTGAAGAAGAAATTCAATATTTACAAGCAAATGGTGTGGATTTGTCTTGGGAGAAAGCAAAATATTCCATTAACAAAGGGCTTTGGGGAACCAGTGTTGGCGGTGACGAAACCTTGACTTCTAATAAATCATTACCTGAAGAAGCATATCCATCACAACTGCAAAAACAAACAGAAGAAAACGTGCAACTTAGTTTTTTACAAGGAGAATTGGTTGCCGTAAATGGAAAACAAAATGCTCCAGAAATCAATATTGAAATCTTAAATAAACTCGCTTCTGCTTTTGCAATTGGAAGAGATATTCATGTGGGTGATACAATCGTTGGTATTAAAGGGAGAGTTGGATTTGAAGCGGCTGCAGCGATTATTTGTATTAAAGCACATCATTTATTGGAGAAACATACATTGACCAAATGGCAACTGCAACACAAAGAATATCTCTCTAACTTTTATGGAATGCATTTGCATGAAGGGCAATACCTAGATCCTGTAATGCGTGATATTGAAAGCTACCTAAAAAGTAGTCAAACAAAGGTCTCTGGAGATGTTTTCATTACGTTAAAACCATATCATTTCACTTTAGACGGAATTCAATCGAGGCATGACTTAATGAATGCCAAGTTTGGAAGTTACGGAGAAATAAACTCTGGTTGGACAGCTAACGAAGCCAAAGGTTTCATCAAAATCTTGGGCAATCAAAACAAAATATATCAACACATAAACTCAGAAGCATGATAGAGGTCGGAATTATAGGAGGCGCTGGTTATACTGCAGGAGAACTTATTAGGTTATTAGTGCATCATAGCAAAGTCAATATCAATTTTGTATACAGCACTTCCAATGCAGGAAATAAGATCAGCTTTGTACATCAAGATTTGATTGGTACTACAAACATGTCGTTTACAGATACAATCAATGCAAAAGTTGATTTGGTGTTTTTGTGTTTAGGGCATGGAAATTCGAAAGCATTTTTAACAGAAAACAAATTCTCAGCAAAAACTAAAATTATTGATCTGAGTAATGATTTTAGATTGAAAAACGATCAAGAATTTGACAATTTATCTTTTGTCTACGGATTGCCAGAATTGCAAAAAGAAGCGATACAAAAAGCACAAAACATAGCCAATCCGGGTTGCTTTGCGACAGCTTTACAATTGGCATTGCTTCCGTTAGCACAGCATGGATTGTTACAAAATGATGTCCATATTAATGCAGTAACTGGCGCTACTGGTGCAGGAACTTCGTTATCGAAAACAACACATTTTACGTGGAGAGATAATAACTTTTCCTATTACAAACCTTTTACACATCAGCATTTAGGTGAAATTCATCAAACCATGCAACAATTACAAAACGGTTTTGAAGCTGAAATTCACTTTATGCCAAATAGAGGAAACTTTAGCAGAGGTATTTTTGCAACAGTATATACAACATTTGAAGGTAGTTTGGAAGAAGCCGAAATACTGTACAATAGTTTCTACAAAGATGCCGCATTTACGTTTGTGAGTGACCATCAAGTGCATTTAAAACAAGTAGTAAATACCAATAAATGCCTCTTACACCTACACAAACACGAAAACAAATTATTAATCACAAGTAGTATTGACAATCTATTAAAAGGTGCTTCTGGTCAGGCAATTCAAAATATGAATCTGATGTTTGGTTTTGAAGAAGCTGAAGGATTACAACTAAAAGCTACCTTTTTTTAACAACAAAATATCATGAGTTTATTCAACGTATATCCATTATTCAATATCACACCCGTTACTGCAAAAGATGTATATGTATACGATCAAAACAATACAAAATATCTTGATTTGTACGGTGGACATGCTGTGATTTCTATTGGACATTCACATCCAACATACGTAACAGCTATTTCAAATCAGTTACGAAAAATTGGGTTTTATAGTAATTCGATTCAAAATCCACTTCAAGAAAAGTTAGCTTACAAATTAACAAGTTTGTCAAACTGTGAAGGCTATGAACTGTTTTTGTGTAATTCTGGTGCTGAAGCCAATGAAAATGCGCTAAAACTTGCATCTTTTCACACTCAAAAAACAAACGTCTTGGCTTTTAAAAAAGCGTTTCATGGAAGAACTTCAGCAGCAGTTGCAGCTACAGATAACACAAGAATTGTAGCTCCTATAAATGCACAACAAAAAGTAGATTTTGTCGATTTGGGAGATTTGGAAACTGTCGAAAATGTATTGAAGCAAGATAAAACTTGTGCTGTCATTATTGAATGTATTCAAGGTGTTGGCGGCTTGGATGAAAGTACCACCGCATTTTACCAAGGACTCGACATTCTATGCAAACAATATAACACACTGTTGATTGCGGATGAAGTTCAAGCTGGTTTTGGTAGAACAGGTGATTTCTTTTCGTTTCAAAAGCATCTTATTACGCCAGATATAATTTCAATGGCAAAAGGTATGGGTAATGGTTTTCCAATTGGTGGTATTTTGATTCACCCAAAAATTAAAGCTTCTCATGGCTTATTGGGCACAACATTTGGCGGAAATCATTTAGCTTGCAGTGCTTCATTAGCTGTTTTAGAGGTGATAGAAACACAAGGTTTAATGCAAAATGCTACAGCAATTTCTGAGTACTTTCTAGCGGAAGCTTCCAAAATATCAAAAATTAAAAACACAAAAGGAAGAGGATTAATGCTAGGCTTGGAATTTGATTTCCCTGTTTCCGAAATCCGGAAAACCTTAATTCATAAGCATCACATTTTTACGGGAAGTGCCGCCAATCCGAATGTATTGCGAATACTTCCACCATTAACCATTACGAAACAACACATCAATATGTTTTTTGAAGCATTACAAAAATTAATAGCATGAAACAATACACAACAATTTACGACATAGAAAATATCTCGAATGCGATTCAAGAAGCAATTGCGTTAAAAGAAAATCCATTTGCTCATACTCATTTAGGAAATAACAAAACATTGGTTATGCTCTTTTTCAATGCAAGTTTACGAACCCGTTTAAGCACAGAAAAAGCAGCTAAAAACTTAGGAATGAATGTCATGATTTTAAACGTAAATGACGCTTGGAATTTAGAATTTGAAGAAGGTGTCATCATGAATTTGAATGCTTCTGAACATGTCAAAGAAGCGGCGCAAGTCATTTCACAATACGCAGATATCATTGCTATTAGAGCTTTTCCAAGTTTACAAGACAAAGAAAAAGATATTTCCGAATGGATACTAAACAGTTTTATCAACTATGCGTCTGTCCCAATTGTCAATATGGAAAGTGCTACTATGCATCCATTACAAGCTTTAGCAGATGCCATTACAATTGAAGAATTGAAAATAAAATCGAAACCTAAAGTCGTATTGTCATGGGCACCTCATCCAAAAGCCTTACCACAAGCTGTGGCAAATTCGTTCGTAACCATGATGCAAGAGTTAGATATCAATTTTAGTATTACACATCCGAGAGGATATGAATTAAGCGAAGACATCACTAAAAATGTTCCGATTAATTACAATCAAGAAGAAGCTTTACAAAATGCTGATTTTGTATATGTAAAAAATTGGAGCAGTTATACAGATTATGGTAAAGTTTCACCTGTTGAGGAAGATTGGATGCTCACCAAGAAAAAGTTAAACACAGGAAAGTTTATGCATTGTTTACCCGTACGAAGAAATGTTATCGTAGAAGATGCCGTATTGGATAGTGAGAATTCTGTAGTAATTCAGCAAGCACATAACAGAGTGTTTTCGGCACAAATTGTATTGAAGAAAATTTTAGAAAACTTGCAGACATGAAAACAGTAAAAATTGTGAAAATCGGCGGGCATATCATTAATAATGAAGCTGCTTTAGATCTATTTTTAGATGACTTTGCAAAGTTAGCTTCGCCAAAAATCTTAGTGCATGGTGGCGGAAAATCAGCTACAGAACTCGCACAACAAATGCATGTTGAAGTCCAAATGAACAATGGTAGACGAATTACAGATGCAGATACTTTAGACATCATTACAATGGTTTATGCTGGAAAAATCAACAAGACAATTGTTGCCAAACTACAAACAAAAAACACAAATGCTATTGGGTTTTCAGGTGCTGATGGCAATAGTATTATAGCTAAAAAACGCCCAATAACTACTATTGATTATGGTTTTGTGGGCGATATCCAAAAAGTAAATATCGATACCCTACAACTACTACTCGATCAAAATATCACGCCTATATTTTGTGCCATTACACATGACGAAAATGGGCAATTGTTAAATACGAACGCAGATACTGTTGCTTCTGAATTGGCTATAGCTTTCGCGAATGAATACAATACTGAATTATATTATTGTTTTGAAAAAAATGGTGTACTGAAAGATGTTCATGATGACGAGTCTGTAATAGAAACTATTGATTCCGAAAACTATCCATCATTACTAGAAAAAAAGGTCATTTCGGATGGAATGTTGCCAAAACTCACCAATTGTTTTCATGCAATTCATCATAAAGTAGCGAAAGTTCACATTGGGAAATCTGCAATTCTTTTACATAAAAAACTAAAACACACAACAATTCAAAAATGAATCACACAGAATTAACATATAGAGCAATTATATTGCTTAAAAAGCTCATTGAAACACCATCATTTTCTTCAGAAGAAGGAGATACAGCAATACATATAGAAAATTGGTTTCAAGAACATGAGATTCCTTTTAAAAGAACAAAAAATAATATTTGGGCAACAAATTTACATTTTGATGAATGCAAACCAACATTGCTATTAAATTCGCATCACGACACCGTAAAACCAAATAATGGTTATACCAAAAATCCGTTTGAAGCCATTGAAGAAGATGGAAAATTGTATGGTTTGGGAAGTAATGATGCTGGCGGTTGCTTGGTTTCATTGATCGCAACATTCACGTACTTTTATAAACAACCAAACTTACACTACAATCTCCTGATAGTTGCTTCCGCAGAAGAAGAAAGCAGCGGCGAAAATGGTTTGAATAGTATGTTATCCATTATTCCAAAAATTGATGTTGCCATTGTCGGCGAACCTACATTGATGCAATTAGCCATCGCTGAAAAAGGGTTGTTAGTGTTTGATGCTACCGTTACTGGAACGCCAAGTCATGCTGCACATCCAAATACAGACAATGCTATTTATAACACCATTGAGGTTTTACAATGGTTTCAGGAATTCACCTTTAAGAAATCGTCTTCGGTTTTGGGTGATGTAAAAATGACCGTTACACAGATCAATGCAGGAAAACAACACAATGCTGTTCCGGCCAATGTAAATTTGGTCATCGACGTACGTGTCAATGATGCATACTCCAACAAAGAGGTTGTAGAAATTTTACAAAAAGAAGCGCCTTGTTCAGAAATCATTCCGAGAAGTCTACGATTAAACTCCTCCTCTATTCCAAAGGAACACGCATTGGTTCAAGCTGGTATTGCCTTGGGTAGAAAAACGTATGGTTCTCCTACGCTATCCGATCAAGCAGTTTTGTCCTGTCCTTCTTTAAAATTAGGTCCTGGCGACAGTACACGTTCGCACACAGCCGACGAATTTATCTATTTAAAAGAAATAGAAGAAGGCATTGAAATTTACATTGAATTATTAGAGAAAATATTATAAAAATATATTCCTGTATGCATCTCGACTGCGCTCGATGTGACATAAAGGAATAACAAAAGAGAAAACAGATGAAACTTTGGGATAAAGGAATTAGCATCGATAAGAAGATAGAAACATTTACGGTTGGGAATGATAGAGAAATTGACATGCATATTGCAAAATATGATGTATTGGCTTCCTTGGCTCATGCTAAAATGTTACATAAAATAAATATCATTACTGTTGAAGAATTAAAGCAACTTACGGAAGGATTGGAAACCTTATTAGATCAAATACACAATCACACGTTCGTTATAGAAGCACAATTTGAAGATGTACATTCTAAAATTGAATACGAACTTACAAAAGCGTATGGTGATGTTGGAAAAAAGATTCATACAGCGCGTTCTAGGAATGATCAGGTGTTGGTGGCTTTGCAATTATTTTATAAGGACAATATCAACTTCATTCTGGAGCAGACACAGGTATTATTTGAGACACTTTTGCAATTGGCAGAAACACATAAAGAATCATTGTTGCCAGGTTATACACATTTGCAAGTTGCTATGCCTTCTTCGTTTGGCCTGTGGTTTTCTGCGTATGCAGAATTGTTAATTGATGATGTGTATGTATTACAAGCTGCTTTAAAAACTGTTGATCAAAATCCACTAGGTTCTGCGGCAGGATACGGAAGTTCATTTCCAATTGATAGAGCGTTTACAACTAAAGAATTAGGCTTTAAAACTTTAAAACACAATGTCGTTGCTGCACAGATGAGCAGAGGAAAAAGCGAACGAACCGTCTCTATGGCACTCGGAAGTTTGAGTAACACTTTAGCTCGATTTTCAATGGATATTTGCTTGTATATGAGCCAGAATTTTGATTTCATTTCGTTTCCAGATGCCTTGACGACAGGAAGTAGTATCATGCCACACAAAAAGAATCCTGATGTTTTTGAACTCGTACGAGGAAAATGCAATAAGGTGCAAGCATTGTATGCAGAAATGGTACTACTTACCAATAATTTACCAAGCGGTTATCACAGAGATTTTCAATTGTTAAAAGCACCTATGATCTCGGCATTTACAGATGTAAAAAGTGTGTTGGAAATTTTCAATCATTCCATTCAACAAATTCAAGTAAAAAAGATTGATTTCAACGAAGAAAAATACAAATATCTTTCTACTGTTGATAGCATCAATAATTTAGTAATGGATGGAGTTTCCTTTAGAGAAGCATATCAAAAAATAGGCAAGCAAGTAGAAGAAGGAACATATACAGCAGAAATTTCAAAAAAACATACACATATTGGAAGTATTCATAATTTAAGTTTAGATCATATTAGAAGAAAGTTTTCATTTTAAAAAAGATATCAATTTACTTTCTATTATTATTCTATATAAACTTTCTTTATGGCTAGATTATATGGTAACAATAAAAATATTGTTAGCATCAATAACTATACTTTACGAATTATATTGATTTTTAAAGAAAAATATAGATGCGTCTCAAAATACATACTAATCCTAGTATTTTTTAGAATCTTGTAATAAATTTAACGCAACTATGTTGCGTTAATAAATTATCGTTAATTTTGTAATTTAAAACAGAATTTGATGGACAAGGAACAAATAGAGTTATTAGGTGACAATCATATTCCTTCAAGTGTAGAAACACCTTTACGACCAGATGCATTTGATAAAACTGACGATGAAAAGATTAAAAATATTGAGGAATATTTTGGATTAATCATGCAAGAGTTAGGGCTCGATCTTACGGATGATAGTTTATCAGGAACTCCCTATCGTGTTGCAAAAATGTATGTAAAAGAATTATTTTATGGCCTAAATCCTGCTAATAAGCCAAAGCTCTCCACTTTTGAAAATAAATATGAATATGGTAAAATGCTTGTAGAGCAAAATATAACTATTGATTCTGCTTGTGAACACCATTTTTTACCAATTGTTGGTCATGTACATGTAGCGTATGTTCCCAAAAAACGAGTGATTGGACTTTCTAAGATCAATCGTTTGGTTGATTATTATGCTCACAGACCTCAAGTCCAAGAGCGATTGTCATTGCAAATTCTGAAAGATTTACAACGTGTCCTAGAGACCAAAGATGTTATTGTAATGGTAGTTGCAAAGCATTTGTGTGTGTCATCAAGAGGAATTAAAGATAAAAATAGCTTTACGACGACTCTTGAATATGGAGGCTCTTTTGAAAACGATAAAAAACGACAAGAATTTATAGATATTGTTACTAAAACCACTCTTTAAAATCACTGTAAACAATTGAATTGAAAACTATTGCACACATAAAAAATCATTTGTCAGCACAAAAAATCAGTTTCATTCTAGGGCTATTTTTTTTCTTTTCATGCAGTGAAAAATCAAAAAAAACAAAAACGATCACTGTAGACTATGATAAAGTAGATACTTTTTTTGGTGCTGATGTTTCTCAAATACTTTTTGATCACTTATACATTGTGTTGGATAGTGTTTCGTATGCAAAATTAACCCAAAATACATTCTTTAAAGATACCTATGTTGCTATCGACAAAGGCTTTCCTAATTTTGAAACTATTGACGAAAAGACAGCATCTTGCTATGCAAGAGGTCACAAACATTATATAGAAATTTTAGGTCCTAATAATCAATATCAAGAACCCGTTGGAAAAAGCGGTATTGCCTTTTCTCTTTACAATAAAGGAGAACATTTTCATTTAGGAGTGAAACCCAAATTAAAAAAAAATGAAACTACATATTTGAGCATTTCTGAAACTGTAGATGTACCTTTAGATCAACATGAAATCACTTGGTTTAAAGCTTTTTATTCTCCTAGTAAAAATACAAATCTCAATACTTGGTACGCCTTTTACAACCCTACTTTTTTAGACAGTCTCCATCAGTTAAAACATCAAGGTTATACTCGAGAAGCTTTTTTACAGAAATCCTACAAAAAAGAATGTCTTTTTAAAGATATAAAAAGGATTTCTATGGATTGTACTATTGATGATTATAATAGAATAGCACAAGAAATGCGGTATTTAGGATGCAACTTATTAAACGTAGAAAACAAAGTTCTGACAATTGCTAGTGGCGACGTACTTATACGTATTCGTCCTTCAGAAACTATTGAATATAGTAGAATTACAGAGATACAGTGTAGATTAAATGCACTGGATAATAGTGTCATACAACTAGGAAACCTAACCATTACAAATAAAGGTAAAGAATCGCTGTGGAACTTTGACAATTTAAATAAAACTATCAATTAAAAATTAATAACCATAAAACTCCAAGAAATGAAAACATTACAATTATCTATAACTATGCTTTTATTAGTTGTTGTAACAATCTCCTGTAAAGGTGAAAAGAAAGAAACAACAACAAAAGATGCAGAAAAAACAGAAGAGAAAAAAACGACTGAGCCTGAAAAAATAAAAATAACTCTTGAAAAGTTAGAAGGTTCTCCAACGTATGCTGATGCTGTTTTAGCTATGGATGCGCCATCTGATACTAAAATTACCAATGTAGGAGAAATAGATTTTAATTTTACGATGAATAACTATGAACTTGGAAAGCAAACTGAAGGACCAAATGCTACATTATTAGCAAATTCTGGCAAAGGACAGCATATTCATTTTATACTTAACAATCAGCCATACTCTGCACATTATACACCTACTTTCAAAAAAGAAATTCCAGAAGGTGTACATCATTTAGTTGCTTTTTTAAGTCGTTCTTATCATGAATCTGTTAAGAATGAAAATTCTGTAGTTGTTAAGAAATTAGAAGTTGGTGAAAACCCACAAGATACACATGGTTTAGACATGAACGCACCAACATTAATTTACAGTCGCCCAAAAGGAACTTATAAAGGGAAAGATACCGAAAACTTATTATTAGACTTTTTTGTTTTGAATACAAAACTTTCTGAAACTGGTCATAAAGTGAGAGCAACCATTAACGGTGAAACATTTATAATTACAGAATGGGCTCCACATATTGTAAAAGGTTTACCAATGGGAAAAGTTACCATACAATTGGAATTACTAGACGAAAATGGAAAATTAATTCCTGGACCATTTAATAATGTGACTAGAACTGTTACGCTTGCAAAATAAGTGAGTTTATAAAAAACTGAATCCCATGTATACAAGAAAAGCTTGTAGTTTGACAAACTACAAGCTTTCATTTTACAACTGATAATAAATTAAAAATAATGTCTTAGTTTACATTTTCTATTTGTTGTAGCTTATTCATTTTTTCGATTAAATCGCCTTGAATAGCAACTATAGCAGATTTTGGAATATTGTCTTGATCAAATGGCCATGTGCTTGTAGGATGTTTTTTATCTTTTGTTTGTTCTCCAGGATGCTGTACACTTAAAAATAAGGTTTTTCCATCAGGCGAAAACCAAGGTCCTGTCAATTCTGCATCTATTGGTGCAGATGCTACACGAATTACTTTCCCTGCGTCTTTACCGTATCTTGGAATTACGAATAAACTATTATTTTTAAATGCCATATACGGTTTATCTTCTTTATTCATGGCACTTCCTGACATATCAGATGTTATCCACAAATTTCCAGACATATCAAATGCCAAATTATCTGGGCAAGAAAATCCATTTTCTTCTCCTCCTGCTATAAACGTAGAAGCTTTGAATGTTAAAGAATCATATTTCCCACCAGTTTCCTCAATTTTAAGAATAGAACCATGAAAATCGTTTTTCCATTTATTATTCGTTAAAGACACAAAAACATTTCCACTCACTGGATCTATTTCTATATCTTCTGGACGATTCAATTCTGTAGCGCCTAATATTTTTGCTGCTTCTCTAGCTCTTATTAAAACTTCTGTTTGATTTTTAAAGGCTGTTTTTAATAAAGGCTGTTTTTCCCAATCTAATGCTAACCATTTTCCGTTTTCAGTATCTGCTACATACAGCGTACCCTCTTTCAAAGAACTAGGCTTCGAGGAAATAAATTTATACAAATACTCATTATTTTTATCATCTCCACTATACGCAACTACACGCTTGTCTGCTAATTCGTAAAGCGTACAACATTCATGCGCAAATCTTCCTAAAGCTATATGTTTTTGTGCAGAACCATCTATTGGATTAATTTCTACAACCCAACCATAATGCTCAGGGGAGTAATTATAATACTTTTCCCAGCCATATCGACTCGCTACTCTTGAAGGCTTGTTATTTTTATCATATTTGATTTCTCCAAAACAGTTATCATAATTTTCTTCGCAAGTCAAAAATGTCTTCCAAGGAGTAATGCCTCCTGAACAATTACTATTTGTTCCTATAACGGTTGTTTTTCCTGCTATTGGAGTATCCCAATTTAACTTTATGGGCGTTTGTGCTGTAATTCTTTTGTTATGAGGATCATTTTTAACTACATTCCATTTTCCATTTTCTTCCTTTATTCGGACTATAGTACCACCGACACAATACATTTCTTTATCTACCTGTTCCTTTGTTTTTGGTGCATTGGGTTTTCTATAATTATATCCTGAAACAAAAAGTGGATTTATATATTCATGATTCACCCAAAGCAATCCATCTTTTGGATTTTTTTCATCAAAGGGAATAAAACAAGTAAAGTCATTGTTATCTCCAAAAGTTTCTTCTTTACTAATTTCATCACCATACTTTGCTATAATGTCATAATTTAAACCATTAGCAAGCAACAAATCATCTTTATGAGAGGGTTGGATTGCTTCCAAAGCAACATCTTTTAATTTTTTTAATACAGCTTCTGAAGTATCTTTAAATTCTGGAGCTGGTTTAGTCGTATTACCACAACTGATTAAAAATTGAGGCATAACCAAAGCTCCTAAACTAGTTTTTCCTAAGAAGGAAATGAATTCTTTGCGACTATATTCCATATTTTTAATTTAAGTAATGTTCTTTCAAACATGTCAGACTAGGATAGATTTTTTCGAAAACTTTTTTTAAATCAGTAATAAATTTTGTGACTAATCTTAATTGATCTTGGTGAAAAATTACTTAATTCTATATTGTAACTTTTTATTTTTTTTGGTCAAATTTAATTCATTCTCTGAACAGGCCAATTATCCTGATATCCATTTTCCCATTGCTGAGTTGCCAACTCTTCATCGGTTGATAAACAAGAATTTAAATCAGATCTAATTAGGGCTTCATTCATATCTTTCCCTATAAAGACAATTTCATTTTTTCGGTCGCCAAAAGTAACATCCCAATCACTTTCAATTTCTTTTTGATTATGAATAAAAGGTCCATATTGGAAACGTTCTTCAAAAGGCATACTAGCCCACCAAACGCCTGCATTATCAGTTCGTAAAGAACCGCCTGCTTGGCCCCATATCAAAGCTTGATTTGGTCTGGATGCTATCCAAAACAAACCTTTGCTTCTAATAATAGTATTTGGAAATTTTTGCGCTGCATATTTCATAAAACGAGAAGGATCAAACGGTTTTTTACTTCGATAGACAAACGAACTAATTCCATATTCTTCTGTTTCTGGCGTGTGCTCTTCTTTGTTCAATTCTTCAATCCATCCTGCACTTTGTTCCGCCTCTTCAAAGTTAAATAAGCCAGTATGAAGTATTTCTTTTGGGTCAATTTTACTGAATGAAGATTCTATGATTTTAGCAGTTGGGTTTAATTTATGAATCATCGCACGTAAAACTCCTAAGTGTTCTTTTTGTACTAAATCTGTTTTATTCAGAATAATGACATTGGCAAATTCAATTTGATCAGTAAGTAAATTTACGATGGTTCGATAATCTCCTTCCATATCTGTCAAATCTCTATCCATTAAGGTTTCTGGACTTCCAAAATCTTTAAAAAAGTTAAAAGCATCCACAACAGTAACCATCGTATCTACATAACTAAAACGAGATAAATCGATACCATTTGCTTCATCCACAAAAGAAAAAGTTTGCGCAACTGGAATAGGTTCACTGATTCCAGTACTTTCAATCAATAAATAATCAAATTTATTCTCTTTTGCCAATCGCTCTACTTCTACCATCAAATCTTCTCGTAGTGTACAACAAATACAACCATTGCTCATTTCTACAAGTTTTTCTTCAGTACGAGACAAGGTATTTTCACTTTTAACTAGTTCTGCATCTACATTTACTTCACTCATATCATTCACAATGACAGCTACTTTCAATCCTTGTTTATTATGAAGAACATGGTTGAGTAAGGTAGTTTTTCCTGCTCCTAAAAAACCACTTAATACAGTTACTGGAAGTTTTTGATCGATCATTTTTCTAATTTTTTATTATCACTAATTCTCTTGGTATGCCGTTTCATGCAACTAATGCAACTTGGTTGCAAAAATATGAAAGATTTTTTTATTGCAGCTTAGTTTCAATAAAAAACCGCCTTCAAGTTTGAAAGCGGTTTGATTTTAAAAAATTATACCAATTGTTGGTTAAATAGAATTGACAAATGTTTTTTTTCTTGAACTCACATTAATTAAGTTTTAAAAGTTTCAATTCGGCATTTTTATTCAAAATAATAAAATGAGTTTTATCGTGTATTGTAATTTTCTGAATGGCTTTGGCTTCAGAATTATTGAAATAACTAATATCTTTTACATATTGATAGACTCCTTTATCATTCCCTAATAATAAATAGCCTTTAGAAGCATCATAACGAATAGTTTCTACCTCAGCATCATAGATATTTCCAACACCTAAAATGTCCATATAACCGTCATTGTTAAAATCGTGAGAGGTACTACTTAAGGTTGGTCCAAACTGTGCATGACTTGGTAATATTTGAATGTCAAATTTTCCTTCTCCATTATTTTTTAACATAAACGATTTAAAATTTTCCACTTCAAAATGTGTTGCATTTGCTAAGTTTTCTTGCCCATATATTTCAGATAATGTAGAAGCAGCAAACTCTTTATAGGTTTTTATTTTACTGTTTAAAATTGGAGTCTGTTCAGTAGAACATTGTTTTCCACGTACTGGAAGTAACTCACCTGTTTTAGAAACTTTACTCAACGCCATATCATAAGAAGCATTTTGATCAAAATTTCCAGCATAGATATGTAATGGTTTTTCTTCTGTTGGATGAAATTTATTATTCGTTCCCCAATTCCCTATGATATAATCTTGATCGCCATCGTTGTCCATATCACTAGCTGTAATAGATTGATACCAACCACTCGTGTTTTTGAGTTCGGAAAGGTTCTTTTTACTAAATTTCCCATTCGTATTTTCAAAAATAGTTACTGGCATCCATTCACCAACGAGAAGCAAATCCAAATCGCCATCTGCATCATAATCCGAGAATACAGCATCATTTACAAGTCGCAATTCAGAAAGTATTTCTTCATTGGTATTAACAAACGTTCCGTTATCATTTTTTAATATATATGACGTTTCTGCTAGCGGATATTTTCCATGCTTGGTGCTTCCTCCAATAAAAATATCAATATCGCCATCATTGTCATAATCTGCTGCTGCAATCGCCTTTGTATTAGAGTAAACTTTTGGCAAACGATTGGATTTTGTATAGTTTCCTTTTCCATCATTTATGTACAAACGATCTTGTAAAAGCGGACTATTTTCCTGATGTTCATAACCTCCAGATGTTATGTACAAATCCAAATCTTTATCGTTATCAACATCTATGAATTGTGCATTTGTATCTTCAAATTTTTTGTCTGCTTCAAATGTTTTTTGACTTTTCTCCGTAAATGTTCCATCATTTTTTTGAACGAATAACTTTCCTGAAACATCTTTTGCATTTCCCACAAAGAAATCATCTAAACCATCATTATTAACATCAGCTACAGCTAAAGGTCTTCCTTTTTCAGATTGCTTTTGCGGTAACAATACTTGCAAATCAAAATCGTTAAAGTCATTTTCCTTTTGAACGTAATCAATTCCTAAGTCTTTTGGTTCAATTGTTTCAAACAAAGTCATAGCTTTTGAGTGTTGCCCATTTTCATGGGTCGCATCCTTATAATTTAGCGCAATGTTTTTGTCAACTGAAACATTAGAAAGCAATTGTTTTTTACCGTCTTGCCACCATACTTTTACACTATCAACTTTTGTAAGTTCACCTAAACCAAAATGCAATGTATTTGTTACCGAAGATTGATAACCTCTACTTAGTTGCAAAGTTTTGGATTGTTGCAATCCGTTTGCATATACATGAACTGTAGTTCCAATACCATTGATGTTTTGCGGAGTTCCCACAAATGAAAATGTAATGGAGTTTGCCTCAGAATAATTTTTGTAGACCTGCGCTTCTGCATCTTGATTATTGGTTACCAAATCTAAATCGCCATCGTTATCCAAATCAACATACACAGCGCCGCTAGAATTTATTTTTGTTATAAATCCCCAATCTTTAGTTTTATTCGCAAACGTTAAGTCTTTATTATTTTGAAAAATATAATTGCTCAACGTATTTGAAGGCATCATATTGATTGCTTCTTCTAAGGATACTTTTTTTCGATTTTGAATATTCGTCTTCATTTTATTTCGAAAATCCTGATTGGACAGATCGTGCTCAATTCCATTGGTTACAAACACATCATTATATCCATCATTATCAAAATCGGCAATCAAAGGCGCCCAACTCCAATCTGTTTTGGCAATACCTGACAATTGCCCGATTTCACTATACGTTCCATCTCCGTTATTGAGTTGCAACATATTAGACATGTATTGATGATGATATCCTGCTTTTACAACTGCATGAAAGTTTTCTGTACTCATGGCAGCCATGTTTTCTTTGCTTCTTACATGATCTTCCGAGAGCATATCTAATACAATCAAATCGGGTTGTAAATCGTTATTGATATCTGCAAAATCCGATCCCATACTATTGGCAGAAATGTGTTTGAAACGTTCTAGAATTTCGTCTTTAAAAGTCCCGTCACCTTGGTTAATGTATAAAAAATCAGGTTCTAAAAAGTCATTTGCCACATATATATCTGGAAGATTATCATTGTTAAAATCTCCAATAGAAGCGCTTAATCCCCAAGCTTTGTTTTCAACACCTGCAGCTCTTGTTACATTTGTAAAACGTTTTCCATCATTTCTAAATAGTTGATCGGAATTGAACGGTTCTTTGCGTTGCTGAATTCGCGGGTCAATATTGGTATTGTTCTGAAAGTCAAAACGATGATTTACCAAATACATATCCAAATCTCCATCAGCATCATAATCGAAGAAATAAGCTTGTGTAGAAAATCCAAAATGATCTAAACCATAAGCCGCTGCACTTTCTTTAAACGTATTGTCTTTTTGATTGATGAATAATTTGTTCTTTCGAAGATTGTGATTTTTTAATGATCCTGATTTGCATACATAAATATCTAGCCAACCATCATTATTTATATCAATCATACTTACACCAGTTGTCCAACCATTTTCATCAGAAACTCCCGCTTTTTTTGTAATGTCTTCAAACCTAAAATCGCCTTTATTCAAATACAACGCATTGCTTCCTTGATTCGAAGAAAAGTACAAATCTTCCAATCCGTCATTGTTAATATCGCCAACAGCAATTCCGCCACCATTGTAGATATAAGAATAGTTTAAGAAATTAAAATAGAGGTTTTCTTGCACTTCATTTTTGAAATGAATATTTGTATGTTCATTATCGATCACACTAAATAATGTATCACTTTTTTCTGGTGTTTTTTTGGAACAACCAACACCAAAAAGAACAAGTAATACGTAGAAGATTTTATGTTGTTTAAAAAATTTCATTTCAGAAGTTTTATATAGTTTTATGCTAAGTTCCAATCTAAAGTTTTATAATGCTTGGCTAAGTAATTTTTAACAATGGCAATATCATCTTTTGCTGTTAAATCAGGAACATGTTCCGAGAATGGAATGCCTACAACAGTATTTGGATGTTCTTTAATCATGTTTAGCAAAGCCGTCGGCAATTCTTTTTCGTTTCTGGTAACATGTATTGGACAGTTTTTGAGATATTTTAGAAAGGTGGAACCTCTGAATTTAAAGATATTCATACTCACTCGCAATACGCCAGAAGCATCTTTATAACCATCAACTGCTGCCAAATCAGGTTTTTCAATAATGTCTACTAATTGATTTTCAGGATTCAATTTAGCCAATGCAAAATGTGCAACTCGTTTTGTAGAAAACTCCAAAGCATCTCTATTGTATGCTATAAAAGCATGATCGCTCGTCGTTTTTCGTAAAGCTAAAAATGCCTCAGTAGTATATAAATTGTCACTATTGCAAACCGTATAAGAATAAGTATTCAATGCTGGATATTGCATCACTGCTTGATATACAGCATCAGCCGTACCAAAAGGTTTGGTTCTTTCTTTCGGAATATGTTGTGTTGCAAAAGAAACATTGAGTCCATGAAAATCATTGTTTTTTTCTTTACTTCCATAGAACTTTTTAAACAGTTCACTTTGTTTTCCAACAACTATATAGATGTTTTTGTAGCCAGCTTGTTTTGCATTGTACAACAAATAATCCAGTATTGGTCTTCCATCAGGAGTTAGGCTGATAAGGCTTTTACTGCGTTGATTGGCTTCTGCAATTTCTTGCACACTTAAGTTATTACCTGTAGTTTGCTTTTTCATTCGTGAAGAAGCGCCACCTGCTAATATGATTAAGTTTGTATGCATGTTTCTGCTAATTATATGCTATTCTGGCACCTATATCAATAGATACTAAATACGCATCAACAGCTCCTGCTTGTTTGATGCTATCAATTATTTGTTGTTCTTTTCCTTCTGGAGCTATGGCTACTATGCTTCCTCCTTTTCCAGATCCTACTATTTTTGTGCCCAACGCTCCTGCATTCATAGCGGCATCAACCATATTGTCTATTCTTGGAACCGTAATGTGTAATAAGTCTCTCAATATTTCATGATGTTGATACATCAAATCACCTATTGTTTTATAATTGAGTACTTCTTTTTGAAATTCAACCAATGCTTTTCGCGTAATCAAATAATTTAAAACAGCGGCACGGAAATACGGCTGTAATGTTGTGGCTAAATAATTTTCATAGGTTTCTAAATTACTTTTTTGAACATTTCGTATGTCAAAATAGGCATCAAATTCTTTTACTTTTTCAATGGATAGTATCGCGTTTTCTTTTAACTCTTTTAGTGTACCTAAAGTGTCTTTAGGAATGCCTGATTCTCCGATAATCAGTCCAGGTAGTTTTTTAGGAATGGTTTCATAAGCTGAGCTTTCGTCCGTTTCTAAGTAGATAATATTACCCAAACTAATACTATATTGATCCATTTTTCCACCAGATGATTTTTGCTCAACAACTTCTGCTTCATAGGCTATTTGCGCAATAAATTCTTGGGTTATTTTTTGATTACATCCAAATGCTTCTAGCAAAAATTGTGTCCAAGCTACGACAACTGCCGAGGAACTCGAAAGTCCCGCGTTTATAGGAATTGTTCCTGTAATGGTAATATCGAATCCTTTATTTGGAATACAGTCATACTTTTGTAACACTTTTAAAACTGCCAAAAAGTGATCTCCAATGATATTTGTATTTTCTGTCACCACATCAATTTGCAGCATTCTTTTTTCATTAATATCTGGTTTAGATATATTGAAAAATTCTGAATTGTTTTCTACTGCTACTAATCGTATGGATTTATCAATGGCACATGCAATGACTGGTAAACCTAAATAGTCTTGATGATCGCCAAAAAGACAAGTTCTTCCAGGAGCTAGTGATACTATTTCCTTCATTAGTATGTATTTTTAATCCAATTGTATGGCGTTCGTTTTACCCACATTCCTCGTGTAAAATCTGGAAAATCCTGTGGAGCTCCATTGTTTTCTATAGAAGCTTCCGAAAGTGGTGTAATAGCACTCCACGCTGCTGCATCATATGCATCTAATGGTGGGGCAATATTTTCTTTGGCAGATTCAACAAAAGCATTTAACACAAAAAAGTCCATTCCGCCATGGCCAGAACCTGCTGCATATTCTCCATATTTTTGCCATAATGGATGATCATATTTTTTAAGCCATTCATCAGCAACATCCCAACGATGTGGTTCTGATTTTCCCTCTATATAGATTCTATTTCCATCTACTTCCCAAAGACCATTGGCACCTTGCACTCTAAATCCTAATGAATACGGTCTTGGTAAATTACAATCATGCGTTACAATAATCGTTTCTCCTTTGGCCGTTTCAATCGTTGTAGTAATGACATCACCTTGCTTGAATTTTACTTTGGCATTCGGATGATCTTCTCCGCCGTGTTTTACAATGTAATTATGAAGTCCAATAGCTTTTGTAGCGTTTGAGGTTAAGGATACAAAACGATTTCCTCTGTTGATATCACACATCGTTGCCACTGGTCCAACACCATGTGTAGGATATACATCTCCATTTCTTAGCACGGAATGTTGTGTACGCCATTTAGATTCTGAGATTCCTTTTTCTCCAAATTCAACACCTTTTCCATACGGTGTTTTTCCATCATTTAGTTTTACAAAGCGTAAATCATGTTGGTAACCACATCGAAAGTGCACCAATTCACCAAACACATTTTGGTGTACCATATTCAGTACTGCCATAACATCTCTACGGTAGTTTACATTTTCAAGAATCATTAAATGACTTCCTGTAGCTTCGTGCGTATTTACTAAATCCCAGCATTCTTCTAAGGTATTGGCTGCCGAAACTTCTAAGCCTGTATATTTTCCAGCTTTCATAGCATCTACGGCCATTCTGGTATGCCATAACCAGGGTGTTGATATGATGACCGCATCAACTTCTTTTACGTCTAAAAGATTTTTATAATCATAATCCGATTTACCAAAGACTTTCGGTTTTTTAAAACCAGCTTCGCTAATCTTTTTTAAGGCTATTTCTATTCGTTTTGGATCAATATCACAGATAGCAGTGACTTCAATATCCTTGCGTTGTAAAGCGTTATTTAGATGGTTAGTTCCTCTGAGTCCTACACCTATAAAGGCTAGTTTCAGTTTTTGTTTGTCAGCATTTAGTACAGATCCAAAAGCAATATTGGGAACCATAGAAATACCTACTCCAGCAGCGGCTACTTTTTTTATGAAATTTCTTCTCGATTTCATTCTCTTTTTTTGGTTTGGTTAAGATGTCTATAAAACTAGGGAATTAAATGAGAAGTTTGAAATGTTATACAAAAACTACTCTTTTATAAACTTCCTTGTTTCATTACTGTTTTTAGCATACAGCTTTACAAAATATACACCTGCACGTAATTTGTTTACAGCTATTACTTCTAGATTATTATTTTTTGTAAGTACTAATTTTCCATTGACATCAAAAATTTCGATGTTGATTAATGGATGTGTTTCGCTTTTAATATGAATTTCATTTTTCACTGGATTTGGATAGATTTTAACGGTATTAATAGTAGTATCAGAAACACTTAAAGAAATTATACTTATTGTTCTGGTATATGTGTGTTCTTCTCCGCATTTTGTGACTGTAAGCGTTACTGGATAATCACCAACTGCTTGATAATTATGTACTGGATTCTCTTCTGTTGAAGTTGTGTTATCTCCGAAGTTCCATGTTAGATTTTCATATTCATTATCAGAAGTAAATGTTACTTCATTGTTATTAGTGGTATGATCAAAATATGCTGTAAAGTTCCAAGCGTTTAAGTCGTCAAAAACAACTGTTTTAGCAGCCATTTTTATAGCATTAGCAGTAGTGGTAGGCAAAGAAGAATTCCAAGTAATAAGCGTTGGATCTTTTTTGTAAATCATGGTGTAAAATGTACAAGCTGCTGCATACGAACCAGCTAGAGAAGGATGAGAACCATCTCCTGAATATAAATCAACATTTGGCAGATTGGCACGTATATAACGCCAAACAGCTCCAACAGGAGATACTTGCGCATTGTTTTGTTCTGCCATCAAAATATACGTGGCTTTGATTGCGTCATCCATACCTTCGTACGTACACACCCATGGAATAGTTGCACAGTTATTTACATCGTCATTTTCTCGTCCCCATGTCATGTAAAATAAAGGTAATGTACAAGCATTATTTGTACGTATAGCATTAATTAACGTTGCTGCATGCGGATATAATTCGGCTTCCATTTGCGCTTGTCCCCATGAAGTTTCCTGACTCTGAGCTTGCAAAGTGACATAATCCCAATTGTCTGCATTAATTTTATTCATCGTTGTGGTATTGGAAGCATGATTCATTAAGCGATAAGCCCCAGGAGTATTGGAGTCATAAATAAGTGTATTTCCGGTACTATTCGCCATGTTGCTTATCATTGAAGGCAAATTATTAGATGCTGTATAACTGTTTCCTAAGAATAATACCTTTTTAGTGTCTTGTGCAATTAGTATGTAAGAAGATAGAATAAGCGTAAGTAATACTAGTAATTTTTTTGTCATTTGGGTTGTTTTGCTAATAAAACACTTATCTAATCTTTTATCCTACTTATGACTTTAAAATTTAAATTAATTTAGTTCTACGTGAAAATTATCTTCACGCAAGTGATGAATTAAATTTTCCATGGGTCTTCTTACAAAACTGGTTGCTAACAAGCCTTTTTTAGCCAGTTCATTGTTTATAAAATCTCTTCCATGATACGCAATAGAACCTACAAAATGTAATGGGACTTTTTTGAGTTCATCTCGATATTGTAGAATATGATTTTCTATAAATTTTCCCATGCCTTTGGCGAGTAATTTGGCAATGTATGGATGTTCTTCATTTTCAAACATGAATTTTGCAAATTCAGCTAAGTACTTATTTGGTGTCGCAGATTTGTACAATTTGTCAATGACTTTCTTCTCTTTTAAGTTGAAAGCAGCTCCAAAAGATAACCGTAATTCTTCGGGCATTTTTTTATAGTAATAGCCTTGTAGTAATTTTTTACCGAAATAATTCCCACTTCCTTCATCCATCACAATATATCCTAGCGATGGAATTTTTGTATGTGTTGTTTTTCCATCAAAATAGCAGCAATTTGAACCTGTTCCTAAAATACACACGACCGCAGGTTCGTTGGTTGTTGCCCATACAGCAGCCATAATATCTTCTCTTACAATTGATTTAGCGTTTGCAAAGAATGTATTTAAAATATGCGCTACTTTCCCTTGATTTTTCTCAGTTCCACAACCTGCTCCAAAAAAACAAACAAATGTAACTTCATCTTTATATGCAGCTAGTTTTGAATTTTCTGTAATGATTTTTTGGAGTGCTTTTTTTGATAATATGGTAGGATTTAATCCTTTGGTACGGATTCGTAACGGTTGTTTTTCTCTGTTTTCATACAATATCCAATCGCACTTTGTAGAACCGCTGTCTGCTATTAATACCATTTTTTTTAGGTTTAAGAATTTTTTGCTAGTAGATTGTACACAGACATGATTTCTTCAATCATATCAATGCCTTTTTGAAGCACTTTGCTTTTTAAATGAATTTCAGCTACTACAGCAGTTTCATTTTTCGTATCACTTTTAATGTGAAACTTTCCTTCTGGAAAGAACACATGCAATCCATTGGATTCATCTTGTAAATACAAATCGAATTCGCCACTTACCCAATTTAGAAACTTGTCATACCGCTTTAAAGATGAAAACGTGGTTTTTCTGATAAGTTCGTGATACGGATTTGTATATGATATGTTGGTTTCGCTGTCCACTTTTTATTGTTTTAAGCACTTAAGTTTAGTTGCTCGTTTTCAATTTTCCTCAATAGTTTTTTTACACAGTTTTGTCCAGTTTTAAACCCATCTTTTTGAGAACAAGCATTGTTTTTTTGGACTTCACCAGAAGAAAATTTGATATTGTTTTTTATATATACGACAGGCAATCCTTTTTCCGTAACACTTTTAATATGCGCTACTTTTTTTGATGTTTCAGTTTGCTTTATAGAAGAAAATATCAAGCCATCAATAATATTACTTTCCGATAATAATTTGGTATATGCAATTTCTTTTTTGTAGTCGTTACACGATTGATATACCATTATTTTATAGTCATTTTTAGAAGATTCTTCCGTAATTCCTATTAAAGACTCTAAAAAGAATGTGTCTTTTAAATCGGGTAAAATCACGCCTAAAATCAAACTCCTTCTGTTTCGCAATGCAGAAGCAATCACATTGGGTTTATAGTTCAGAGATTTTGCTACTTGATGTACTTTCTCTTTGGTAGCAACACTGATTTCTGGACTATCATTTAACGCTTTTGAAACGGTAGAAACGGACAACTCTAAGATTGTTGCCATATCTTTTAGTGTAACATTTGTATGTTTTTTACTTGAGTTGAACATCTTTTTATTATTTAACAAGATACTTTGCTTCACAATACAGCAAGAGTTTTTGCAAAGCAGCTACGATTACTACTTCTGTATCAGCAAATGGTTCTTTGAGTTGTTTGATATAGTTTTCACATTGACTAAATTCTTCCTTTGTCATTTTTTTGTTTTGAAGCGATGTCTGCAAAGATTTAGAAAGAGCCGCTAGGTTTTGAGATAGCGGTTTTAAAGGCTGTAGTATTGAATTGTTGGAAATTTTCTGGAATGCTTTATGATTTTCAGTCCATTTCGCTAAATATTCATTAATTATAAAAGATGCGTCACTATTTTTATCCTTGAGATATTGTGTTACATTTTTATTAAAAGCAACAGCATCTTTGGCATCTGCAACACAAGCATCTGCAAATAATGTAAATGGAGAAAACGATTTGTATTCTGTTCCACCTTTATTTCGAGAATACACTTTTAAAGGTTCGCAAATGTTTGATAAAGTAATTAATGAAGTGATGTCTTTGCCTTTGGTCATGTTTCGTAAAATGACATCTTTATTACGAATATGTGTGATTCCTAATTCTTCTAATTGTAAACTCACTTTTTGAAGTCTACGCTGCATATTATCGACATCTGTTACTTCTTTTGCAGACCAATAACGTTCTGCAATGGCAGCAGTTCTTGGCCAAATTCTAGAATCTATAGTTAGTGGCGTTACCAATTCGCTCCACATGGTAGTTTCGGCTCCTAAGATTCGTTTGCGTTCTGCTTTTGTCAATACCGCATCACCTATAGGATCTACTGTATAATGATGTTTTACAGAAAGCATTCGGTCAATATAATATCCATTAGAAAGCACCGTGCTGTATCCTTTTTTGGCAGCTTCAATAAGCGTACTACTTTTTAAACCTTCGTGAGTACCTCTCCACGAATGAATTACAGCTGTTTTGGGCATGGTAGGCGTCATGATTTCATCCCAACCCATCAACTTTTTGTCTAGTTTTTTCAATATTTTTTCCAGTCGAATATTAAAAAAGGTTTGTAAATCATGGTTCGTTTTTAGATTGTTCTTCTTTTTAAATGCTGTAATTTCATTGTTTTCTGTCCAATGCTTTCCTTCGTTTTCGTCACCACCAATGTGGAAGTATTCATCAGGAAATAATGGAGCGATTTCAGTAAAGAGTTTTTCTAGAAAAACATATGTTTCTTCTTTTATTGGATTTAACGTAGGATCAAAAACGCCTGCATATCTTTCGATACTATAGGTATAATTATCCTTACTTCCCAGTTCAGGATATGCAGTTAAGAAAGCAGAAGCATGACCTGGTACATCAAATTCTGGGATGACTCTGATTCCTAAATCTGAAGCATATTGTACCACATCTTTTATTTGTGCGTGTGTATAATACAATCCGTCTGAAGCTAATTCTTGTAATTTTGGATACGTGTTAGACTCAACTCTGAATCCTTGATCGTCGGTTAAATGCCAATGAAAAACATTGAGTTTTACAGCAGCCATCGCATCCAAATTTCTTTTTATAACTGAGACAGGTTGAAAATGTCTGGCTACATCAATCAATAAACCTCGCCAAACAAATCTTGGCGTATCTTGAATAGTAACTCCTGGAAAGTAATTTTCAGTGTTTGAATATGTTGTTAATTGCAATAAGGTTTCTAAAGCTCTTAAAGCACCAACATCCGTTTTTGCTTGTATGAGAACTTCCTTGTTTTTTATGTCTAAATTATAAGATTCGTCTTGATTAATTGTTAAATCTGAAACTGTTTGAAAATCAATTTTAATGGAAGCTGTGTTGTTTTTAGTAGGAAAACCAGTGTTGATAAAGACTCCTGTTCTATCGGCTAATCTTCGTAAAAATTTAGTTGTTGCTTTTTGTACTCTTCCTTTTGAATCGTTTCCAAGAATGGCTACTGTAAGTGCTTCATTGATGCTAAATTTAGAATTATTTTCTTGGATTTCTTGTGGCCAAGGCATTAAGTTATACTTCTCTGACAAGGCATGTTGAGAAGCTACGAATTGACTAAAAAGTCCAATGGTTATGATGAGAATAATTCTATTCATTTCTTTAGTTTGATGTATGTTTCTGTGATATGTATGTTAATCCCTGCTTCTTCTATCTTTTCAAATCCAGATTGAATCAACGTGTCTCCCTTGAATTCAACAGTAAAAGAGAATCTATGATTTTTAATAGCTTCAACCGCTGTAAAATTCAAAGTTTCGGTATAGTATTTTCCTTGTAAAGTATAGGTACCAGCACCACCGTAAAAATTAGCATTGCTATTGTTTTCTTGATTGAAAAAAGCAAAGTGATTTTTATTGATAATTTTTATAAACGTTGTATTTGTTAAGTCTTTATGTTTGATACTGTCGCCTTCAAATGTTTGGGCGGCTATCATTTTCCATGTACCTTCTATACGGGTTTCTAGTGCTTCTTTTTTTGTACAATTGCAAAGAACCAATAGTATTGTAAAAAGAGTAATTCCTCTTTTCATTTTTAAAAATGATAGCGTTTAAAGGCTTCAATAGCTGCATAATCTGCCAATCCTAAATCGTTGTATTTTTTAGCAGTCAATCTATTTCGGTCTTCGGCTCTTACCCAAAATTCTCTGGAGTCGTCACCTTGAAACATCACGCCATCTTTTTGCGATTGATGATAAAAGATTGCATGTCGTTTTTTTAGTATTTGATCAGGACTCATTGGTACTGCCATTTCTATTTCGTATGATTCCCATTCGTGCCATGCACCGCGATACAACCAAACCCAACAATCGTCCATGTAATCATTGCTTTTTAGTTCTTCTAAGGTTATAAAGAGTGCATCTAAACATACTTTATGCGTTCCATGCGGATCGGCTAAATCGCCTGCAGCATATATTTGATGTGGTTTTATGTCATCAATGATATCTTTCATAATTTGGATATCATTTTGAGTTAGGTTTCCTTTTTTAATGGTTCCTGTCTCATAAAATGGAAGGTTTAAGAAATGTACATTCTTATCTTCTAATCCAAGGTATCTCGTTGCGGCTAATGATTCGCTTCTTCGGATTGAACCTTTTAATTTTCGCACATCTAAGGAATCTACACTGTCATTATCTTTTTTGTTGTTTAAAAAGTTGATAATTCCATTTACATTTAACGAACTTGGCTCTAAGTTTTTAGCGATTTCTGCAAATTTTAGTGCTTCTTCATCAGATACTGCAATATTTCCAGAGGTTTGATATGCTATATGCACCTCATGTCCTTGTTCTACCAAGCGGTCGAATGTTCCGCCCATAGAAATTACATCATCATCAGGATGTGGACTAAAAATGATAATTCTTTTTTTAGCAGGAAATGCACGCTCAGGTCTTTTGGAATCGTCTGCATTTGGTTTTCCTCCTGGCCAACCTGTAATGGTATGCTGTAACTTATTGAACATTTTAATATTCATATCATACGCAGAACCTTCTTCCGTTAATAGACCTGACATTCCATTGTCGTTATAGTCTTTGTCTGTCAATTTTAAAAAAGGTTTTTCAAGCAATTCACTTAACCAAACCACCGCTTTTAGTTTTAAATCTTCTGTCCATACACATGAAGTTACCAACCAAGGTGTTTTGACACGTGTCAATTCAGAAGAGGCTTCTTTATCTAAAATGAAGGTTGTGTTTTCATGCTGTTGTAAATACGTTGCTGGAACGTTAGCACTGATAGTACCTTCTATGGTTTGTTTGATGATATCGCTTTTGTTAATTCCCCAAGCCAATAGGATGATTCTTTTAGCACTTAGCACCGTACCAATTCCCATAGTAATGGCTTTTCTAGGTACATTGTCAATTCCTAAAAAAGCAGGCGCAGCATCTACACGTGTTAAATGGTCTAAAGTAATGATGCGTGTTCCTGAGTTTAAGTGCGAACCTGGTTCATTAAATCCTATATGTCCTGTTCTTCCAATTCCTAATAGTTGAAAATCTAATCCGCCAACATCTTTAATTTTGAGTTCATAGTCAATACAGTATTGATATAAATCTTCTGCACTTACTTTTCCGTCTGGAATATTGATGTTTTCTGGCAAAATATCGACATGGTTAAACAGATGTTCATGCATGAAGTAATAATAACTTTGAATATTACTTCTATCCATAGGATAATATTCGTCAAGATTGAATGTAATTACATTTGCAAAGCTTAAGCCTTCTTCTTGGTGCATTCTTACAAGTTCTTCATATACTTTGATAGGCGAAGAACCTGTAGCTAACCCTAAAACACATGGTAGGTTTAAGAGTTCTTTTTCTATGATTAAAGAAGCAATTTCTTGTGCAACAAGAATAGACGCTTCATTTGACGTTTCAAAAATGACATTGTGTACTTTTTCAAAACGTGTTTCTTCAAACTTCCCTGCTTTGGTGTAAGAAATGTTTTTGTAATCTGCAAAATCGACTTCCATTGGTATAATGTTTCCTTTTTATATTAATTTGTAGGGTAAGACAACGGGGACTCAGAACCTAAGTCCCCGCTGAATAAACTAATTAAACTTGAAATATGAGAGCGTTATTTTTAAAAGTTAGGTCCTCCAGTGTCCCACCATAAGCGTGTTCCGCCATTATCAGGACCGCCTAACAATCCTACAGCAACTTCTACGTTAGCACTGTTGGTATTGCGTTCGTTTTCTACGAAATTGATTCTTCTGATTTGAATGTTTGTATCAATAGTTCCACCGCTGTTATTTACAACTACAGGGTAAATTCTTGGATAACCTGTACGTCTGAATTCACTCCAAGCTTCTTGTCCGTCAGGGAACATTGCAATCCATTTTTGCGTAATGATTTGTTCTAGTTGTTCTTCATTGGTTCCTCCTGCATTGTAAGCTATTTTTACATCGCTTCCATACGCTATATCATTTACAGGGAATAATGCATCTACAAAATCATTAGGTGTGCTTGTATTGTCTGCTAAATAGTCTGAAATTCCTGAAACTCCATGTTGTGTAAACGATGCTGTAACACCAGCTTCATAGTTAGCTTGTGCTGTACCAGCTCCTGCCCAACCTCTTAAAGCTGCTTCTGCTTTTAAGAAATGTACCTCAGCAGCGGTCATCCAAGTGATAGTTTCACCATTGATAACACTACCAATAGATGCATGATCTAAGTACTGTGCTTTTGATTCAATATCAATACCCATACGGATTCCTTTGTAATCTCCTGCAAGAGATTCATCTACAGAAGGATTGAAGTATTTTTCTATTCTTCCATCATTATATCCAGTTAGAATAGATTCCATCTCTGCGCCCATTCTAATATCTCCCCAAGAACCGCTAATTACTGTGATAGGATGAGGGAAACCTGTATTTACAACCATATCTTCAGTTTCTAATAAACCTGCATTACTAGCTAAAGCTAATTCTCCTTGTGTTTTGGCAAGTGTTGGGTTTATTTTTGAAATACGGATTGCTAATCGTAATCGTATGCTGTTTGCAAATTGTCTCCATTTTGAAATATCTCCCGCTAAGGTTGATTTGTCAAAAGGAACAAATTGAACATCTGCTGTAAAAGCTTCTAAACCATCGATTGCAGCACCTAAATCATCAAAAAATGCTTGATAAGCTACATCTTGAGCGTCATATTCTCCTGTGGTTGCAAAATCATCAAACTTTGTATAACGTATTGGGCCGTATATATCAGACACACGATGCATTGCTGTTACTTTGATAATGTTTGCTAAATGCACAAATTTGATAGCGTTGTCATCTCCAGATAAGGCTACAGCATTTTTAATATTCAATGCTTGTGGCATTACATTTTGATAGGCATCTGCCCATGGGAAACCATTCCATCCGTCAACAAGCGAATAGGTCATATTGTTTACATTTCCAGCAAAAGGCGTTGGTGGTGTCATGTATCCTGAATATACATCTCCAATAAGACCTTGTTGTAATTGATAGTTCCAAGCTGGAGTTGCGTTAAATACATTTAGGAACATAGGCTGAAATTCATTCCCTACATTATTGTTCATTTGGGTTAGACTTTCTTCAGTTATCCCATTTGGATCTGTATTGATGTCTTGAAAGTCATCCGTACAGTTTGATAAACTCATTACCGCTAAAATGGCAAGCGAGTATTTTATAACTATTTTCTTCATTTTCTTAGAAATTTACATTAATGTTTAAACCTATGCTTCGTGTAGAAGGTTGACCATATATATCAACACCTTGTAATCCTATTCCTGTACTTGAAGCAATATTTGGATCAAATGGAGCATCTTTGTATATAAAGAAAAGATTGTTTGCAATTACGGATAAGCTAACAGATTCAAAGAATTCGCTTTTTATTGGCACTTTGTATCCTATCGATAATTCTCGTAAGCTAACATTGGTTGCATCGTATACATATTCTCCTAATAAACCTGCTCTACCACCTGTTTTTGTGTAATAATCTTGCGCAGTCATTTGAAGTTGGTTTCCGTTAGTATCTACAACATTGATCATTCCGCCATTGTTGTTTCTTGCATCGGCAGTTGCTTGTGATACTCCATAGAAATCATTTACAGCTTCAGTAACACTTACTACATCTCCACCAAATTTACCATCAATTAAGAAATTTAATGTAAAATCTTTATAAGTAAACGTATTGCTCCAACCTAAGGTGAAATCAGGTTGCGCATGTGCTACTGTTTCGAAGTCGGTAGCTTCAATGGTTAAGTTTCCACTTCCATCGTCAGTCACTACAGGTAATCCAGCAGCATTTCTAACCACAGAACGCGCACGGATGCTTCCGAATTCTTCTCCAGCAATTAATGAATATCCATATCCATTTACCCCTGGAGCAGTGATAATAGCCTCTCCATTATCCAATGATGGATGTACAGAAACTACTTCGTTTTTGTTGGACGCATAGTTTAAGGTTGTATTCCAGTTGAAGTTGTCACTTACATACGGTTTTGCATTCACAATCAATTCAATACCTTTATTTGTGATTTCACCTGCATTTACAATATTTTGGGTATATCCTTGAATATTTGGTTGTGCAGCGATAAAGAATATTTGATTTTCTGTAGTAGAACTGTAGTATGTAAAATCGATTCCTAATCTATTTCCAAAGAATCTCCACTCTGTTCCAATTTCGAACGACTTTTGATTTTCTGGCTCTAAGGTTTCTCCTTCTCTAGGTGCAAATGTTGCTTGGTCAGCAGAACCTGTATTGCTAATAGTTCTTAAAGGAACTGTTGCATACGCAGGAATGTCTTTACCAACTTCTGCATATGATGCTCTAATTTTTGCGAAAGAGATATATTCTGGCATTTCAAACATGTTTGATAAAATACCTGTAAGTCCGACAGAAGGATAAAAGAAAGAACTAGATGCCGTGTTCACTAAAGTTGAAGACCAGTCTGTTCTTCCTGTGACATCTAAGTATAACATACCTTTATAACCAAGATTGGCTGTACCAAAAACAGATTGTACTTCTCTGTTGGTTACACTTTGCGAGATATTGTTGGTTTGTACAAAGTTAGCAATAGTAAATTCGTTAGGAAAACGTAAACCTCCGTTTGTACCTGAATCTAAAGTTACTCTGTCACCGATAGAATATTTAGTAAGACTTGTTCCGAAAGTAACACCAAAATCAAAATCTTCTGAGAATTGTTTTGTATAGCTTCCTATTAAGTCAACATATTGCTGTGTGTTTTCTGTTTTTTCAAGAATGTATCTTCCTGTGTCTGGCACAAACGTTAAATCACTTCCTGCGTACATTCTTTTGTCAAACGTAAAGAATGACTTATCAAAACTTCCTCTTGATTGCAGTGAGAAGTTATCGCTTATTTGATATTTTACACTTACACTTGCTAACACTCTTTGTGCAATATCTTTACTTGGATTACGATGAATTAACCAATATGGGTTTTGCTGAATATTTTCATCAAAAGAAGTTGCATATTGATCCATCATATTTGTTGCATTATTAAAATACTCAAATTGTTTGTATGCATTCAAATCTATTCCTACTGGATTGAGATACAAACCAGTTAATGGATTAGAATATAATCCGTTTGTAGGTCTATTCCATATTCTTTGATCAGATAGGTTTATGTTTGCAGAAACCTGTATTTTGTCATTTAGGAAACTTGCTGTCTCTCTTAGATTCAATACATTTCTATTCAACCTATTTACTGGCATTACTCCACCTGCATTGGTGTTGGCAAATGAAAAATACGTTTGTGCTTTTTTGTTTCCTGCACTTATAGAAATAGCGTTAATAGAAGTTACACCTGTTTCAAAAAAGTCATCAACTGTATTTGACAAACCTCCTGCTCTTGGCCCCCAAGATTTAGGATCTGTAACTCTTCCGTTTTCTGCAATTGGTTCTCCTACTGATAACGACTGATATTCAGTTTGTAATTCTGGCAATGAAACAACATCATCAATAGTTAAGGTTGAACTAAAATTTACTTTGATCTTACCTTCTTTTCCAGTTTTAGTTGTAATAAGAATTACACCATTGGCACCTTGACTACCATATAAAGCAGCTGCAGAAGCTCCTTTTAACACAGAAATACTTTCTACATCATCAGGGTTGATAAGTGAAGTAATGTCTCCTCCATCTCTGTTACCAATTTGGCTACCAAAAATATCTCCTCCAGGCTGCGCACCATTACCATTATTAAGCATTGGCACACCATCAATTACATATAAAGGATCGTTATTAGTGGTAGAAGAATTACCTCTTAACACAACTTTCGTAGATCCACCTGCTCCTGATGAGCTTCTGGTAATTGCCAATCCAGCAGTTTTTCCAGATAAACTATTAATAGGATTTACTTGCTTCACGCGAGTTAAATCATCTCCTTTCACATCTTGTGCGGCATACGTTAGTGTTTTTCTTTCCTTCTTGATACCAAGTGCAGTGACAATTACAGCATCTAATGCTTCTTGGTTATCTTCAAGTTCTACGTTAATGACATTTGAATTCGCAACAATTACTTGCTTTGTAGTCATTCCAATAAAAGAAAATGTAAGTACATCTCCAGGAGATGCTTTGATAGAGTATTTTCCATCGAAATCTGTTTGTGCTCCTTTTGTAGTTCCTTCAACTGATATATTAGCTCCAGGGAGCGGCATACCATCTGATTTGGAAGTTACTGTACCAGTAATCTCCTTTTCCTGAGCAAAAGAATATTGCACAGACAGTAGAAAAAAAGAAAACAAAAATAACACTCGTAAATTTTGTTTCATAATGTTGGTTATTTACAATTTAATGACCCCAAAGTATTTCAAACAAAAATAATTTGGAAAAAAAATATATAAACAACATCATTTTACATATAGACGACAACGAATTAAAGACTAACGATTTTCTTAAAATAAAGAATAATCAAATTTATTGTTAATTAATTATTATATCATTAAAATTGTCATATAAAATCAAGGATTCATTATCAAAATTTTTCAAAAACGTGCTCACATCTGTCTTTAAAGAAAGTTCCAATCATACCATACCAAGAAAGTATCATATTGCTTTTTGGCTAGGTTATTTTACACTTAATTTTATAAGATGGGGAAGCTATTATCAGGATTATTGGTATTCTTTAAAATCAAATTTATTAACAGTATCTATAGGAGCTGTGCTGGTATATGTCAATATTTATTTTTTATTCCCAAAGTTTATTTTAAATAAAAAGTACGCAAGCTATATATTTTATTTTTTTCTGACACTGAGTATTTTTTACATCATACGAACTGAGTTGATTTATGCATTGATTAACGAAAATGTTTGGCCAGAATCTGATACACCTCAAAAAGCATATTCTTTTAATCATATTATAGTTGTTTTTATGATTGGAATTTATGATGTAGCATTAGTAACTACTTTAAAATTAACGACCGATTGGATTTTTGAGCGAAAAAGAACAGAGCGATTGAAAGAAGTACAAATGCGAACAGAATTGAATCTTTTAAAATCTCAAATTCAACCACATTTTTTCTTTAATACGCTCAATAGTTTATATGCCTTGGCTATTAATAAATCGGAAGATACACCGCGTGTAATTTTGAAATTATCTGACATGATGCAGTATGCTTTATATGAAGTCAAAGGATCAAAAGTTGGATTATTAAAAGAGATAAATCATATTAATAATTATATAGATATTGAAAAAATGAGATTCAATGATCGTATAGAATCCAATATGAATATTACAGGAAATATTGATGATGTTGAAATTCCTCCGTTACTATTTTTATCATTTGTAGAAAATTGTTTTAAACACGGATTAAAAGGAGTTGATAAAATCAATATTGATATCAGTTTTGAAATTACAAAGAAAAATTACTTAGAATTTAAGCTCGTGAACAATTTTAATGCTGATACCAAAGAAGAAGAAAATCACGGAATAGGAATTATGAATTCCGAAAGAAGGTTAACGTTGTTATATGACAATGATTTTGTTTTAGAGACTCATGTAGAAGATAACACATACAATTTATTTTTAAAGATTCCAGTACTATGAAAATTAAGTGCGTTATAATAGATGATGAACATTTGGCGATTCAGGTTATCGAAAATCATTTAAAGAATTTTGATCATGTTGAAGTCATAGCCACCTTTAACAATCCGCTAAAGGCATATCCGATTTTAGAACAGGAAAAAATTGATGTGATCTTTTTAGATATCAATATGCCACAAATGACAGGTTTTAAGTTTATAGAAAACTTAAGCTACAAACCACTCATAGTTATTACAACTGCTTACAGAGAATATGCTGTAAAAAGCTTTGAACTGAATGTGTTGGATTATTTGGTAAAACCTATTCCTTTTGATCGCTTTTTAAAAACAATCAATAAAATATATCAACAAGTGTATATGAATAATGTTACTTCAGATGTAGGATTACAACAAGAACCACACATTTTTTTGAAAGTCAACAAGAAATTGGTCAAAGTAAATTTCAGTGATATTTTATTCATAGAAAGTCTAAAAGATTATATCAAAGTAAATACCACTATTGGCGACTATGTAGTACATAAATCGCTTTCTGCCATTACAGAAGAATTACCGCAATCTAGCTTCTTAAGAATACACCGATCTTATACAATATCAATCAACAAGATAACCGCTTTAGAGGGGAATACAGTTGAAATTTTAAACAAAAAAATACCTATTGGCAGAAACTATCTTAAAATCACCAAACAACGTATTTTCAATATTAATGACGATACTAAAAATTAACTAATCTCCAATATTATAAAATGTCTACAACTTCCGATACACCAAAAAAGTCAACATTAGTTCCTATCGTAATCATCGCAGGTTTATTCTTTGTTTTTGGGTTTGTTACCTGGATTAATGGCGCGCTAATTCCTTATATGAAAACCATTAACGAGCTAACCGACTCTCAATCATATTTAGTAGCTTCAGCTTCGTATATTTCTTTTGTTGTCATGGCACTTCCGGCTTCTAATATTATTAAAAAAACAGGTTTTAAAGGAGGCATGTCATTAGGTTTATTAATTATGGCAGTTGGTGCTTTAATTTTTATTCCAGCAGCAAATGCAAGAACCTATTGGATGTTTTTAGTCGCTATTTTTATTCAAGGAATCGGTATGACTTTATTACAAACTGCTTCTAACCCTTACATCACTATATTAGGACCTATAGAAAGCGGAGCCAAACGAATTGCTATTATGGGAATTGCCAATAAAGTAGCAGGCGCTTTGGGTTCTGTTATTTTTGGAGCTATTTTATTAACAGGTATAGATGATGTAAAAGAAAAATTAACCACCATTAGTGAGGTAGAAAAAGATCAATTATTAAATAGTACTGCAGATGGTGTTGTGATGCCATATATTATCATGGCAATTGTACTTGTTATTTTAGGTGTTTTAATTAGAAAAGCGCCTTTGCCAAATGTAGAAGCAGCTCCTTTAGAAGAACCAAAAGATGGCGAAAAGTCAAAAACCAGTATTTTTCAGTTTCCACATTTGTGGTTAGGTGTTTTAGCATTGTTTGTATATGTAGGTGTGGAAGTCATTGCTGGTGACACCATTATTGCCTATGGAATTGCATTAGATATTCCTACCGATCAGGCAAAATTCTTTACATTGCTGACACTTATGGCAATGGTATTTACTTATGCTTTAGGTGTCTTTTTAATTCCAAAATATATAAGTCAGGCTTTTGCCTTAAAAGCAAGTGCATTTTTAGGAATTGCACTTTCAATAGCCATAGTATTTACGAGCGGGTTTACTTCTGTCCTTTTCGTAGCTGCTTTAGGATTTGCCAATGCGTTGGTATGGCCAGCAGTTTGGCCTTTAGCCTTAACAGGATTAGGGAAATTTACAAAAACAGCTTCCGCTTTGCTAATTATGGGAATTTCTGGTGGCGCTGTGTTGCCTCCTTTGTATGGAGCATTAGTAGATAGTAAAAAAGAATATTTGATCACTGACGGAGTTGAAGAAATAGTAGCTACAGCCGAAGCAGCATCTTATGGATATTGGATATTATTGCCGTGTTATGTGATTATTTTATACTATGCTTTTTGGGGACATAAAATGGGACTTAAAAAATAGTAATGCATTTGTCATATGAGAAAAGAAAGAATTGCTTCCGTTGATATTTTAAGAGGAATTACTGTAGTAGCAATGATTCTGGTCAATACTCCCGGGACTTGGTCACATGTGTATCCTCCGTTATTACATGCAGAATGGCATGGCTTAACACCAACTGATCTCATATTTCCTTTCTTTTTATTCATTGTCGGAATTTCTATAGCATTTGCCTATAAAAACAAACCTAAAACGGTATTAACCTATAAAAAGATTTTTATTCGGAGTTTAAAACTTATTGGGTTGGGATTATTTCTCAACCTATTTGTACCGTATTTACCATTCATCACAGATTTGGAAACCATGCGAATACCAGGTGTTTTACAACGTATTGGGATTGTGTTTTGTATTTCTGCCATATTATACCTGCATTGCAATTGGAAAACACTCCTAGGTGTATCAATAGTTACTTTAGTGGTTTATTGGAGTTTTTTAGGGTTCTTCCCTTTTTCTGATGGAACCCTACCAACTTTTGACAGAGCTCCAAATAATTGGGTAAATTATATAGATCTTAGTCTGTTGGGACAACACACATGGAAACCAGATTATGACCCTGAAGGTATTTTGAGTACTATTCCTTCTATCATAACTTGTGTATTAGGTATTTTAATTGGTAAAATATTGATGAGTTATCTACATCGAAAAGAAGCGTTACTTTTCTTAATCGCGATAGGTCTGCTTGCAATCGGATATATTTTTAGCCATTGGTTTCCTATAAACAAAGCGTTGTGGACTAGCAGTTTTGTATTAGTTACTTGTGGCTGGGCAGTTTTAACTTTATCAATAATTTATTTTATAACTGACGTACTACATTTAAAATTTGGAGCCGTTTTTAAATATGTTGGTACCAACGCAATTACCATTTATTTCTTGTCCAGTTTTATCTCTAAAGTATTTTATTTGACTAAAGTTGGAGAAAATGACAATATACACTCATCGCTGTACAATAACTTATTTGTTCATTCTTTTTTGAGTGATCAAATGTCTTCACTGCTTTATGCGCTAGCTGTTGTATTGTTTTATATACTTCTTGGGTATATTTTATTCAAAAAGAAAATTATTATTAAAGTTTAATTTAAAATATTGCAAGTAAACTATCAAAAAACTCAGTAAATACTGAACACTTTGATGTTGAATCTATTCACTAGATTTAAATATTTAAACCTTTGTTTCTTACTATTTTTAGTGCTTACTTTCAATCGTTTTTTTGATAAAATACTTGATTGTTTTTAAAAAATTCGGAGGTATATTTTCTGCTTTTTCTTTACCATATATACCATTATCATAACTAAACTCAATAATCATAGTATTTCCTATTGGTTTAATTTTTAAATTAAAAATATTTAAATTATAAAGCTACTTGAGCGAATTAAAAGTTTAGCATGTATACTTATAAATTCACTATATTTGCATCGTAAACTTTAGGAGTAGCTAGAATTTCTAGTTTGAGACATATCCTTAGAACCTGATTTGGTTAATACCAACGGAGGGAAAAGTTACGGTATACACTACTGCAATTTTATATTTCTACTACTTTATTGTTTACGTTATATACATGATTGATATATCAATCTGTTCATTATCATATTTTAATAAAAATGATTACTGTAAACATAAACCAAAAACAACACCAAACCACAGAAAACTCTAGCCTTAAAGAGATGCTAGTAAGACTAAACATTACTACCCAAGGTATTGCCGTGGCCATTAATCAAAATATTATTGCTCAAGAAAACTGGGATGCTCAAAAATTGCATCAAGGAGATGATATTTTAATTATTACTGCAACTCAAGGAGGTTAAAGCTTTTATTTTATTATGAAGAAAAAAGATACTGCACCAAAGCAAGACGGAGTTACAAGGCATTCATTCCCTAACTCTAAAAAGATTTATGTTCCGGGAAAAATTCACCCGAATATTAATGTCGCTATGCGTGAAATAACATTAAGTGACACGGTAGATTCCATGACCAAAAAACGTACGCCAAACGAACCTGTAACTGTATACGATACTTCTGGTCCGTACACTGATCCAAACAAAGAAATAAATGTGCATAATGGAATTGAACGCATAAGAGAACAGTGGATTTTAGACCGTGGAGATGTTAAAGAATTAGATTCTTTTTCTTCTGAATACTGCAATGAACGACTCAACGATTCTAGCTTAGATCATTTGCGATTCAATTTAAAACACAAACCGAAAAGAGCTAAAAAAGGGAAAAATGTTTCGCAAATGTATTATGCCAAGCAAGGCATCATCACTCCAGAAATGGAATACGTAGCAATTCGTGAAAACCAACGTATTGATGAAATGACACGTTTGTCAAAACAGCATCCAGGCCAAGATTTTGGAGCTAGTATTCCTGCTAAAATCACTCCTGAATTTGTCAGAGAAGAAGTCGCCAGAGGGCGTGCTGTAATTCCTTCTAATATCAATCATCCGGAAGCAGAACCTATGATTTTAGGAAGAAATTTTCTTGTGAAGATTAATGCGAATATTGGAAATTCAGCCACCACTTCTTCCATTGAAGAAGAAGTAGAAAAAGCCGTTTGGGCATGTCGTTGGGGAGCTGATAACATCATGGATTTATCTACGGGTAAAAACATTCATGAAACTAGAGAATGGATTATTCGTAATTCACCAGTTCCCATAGGAACAGTGCCAATTTATCAAGCTTTAGAAAAAGTGAATGGTATTGCAGAAGATTTAACATGGGAAATTTTCCGTGATACCTTAATTGAACAAGCCGAGCAAGGTGTAGATTATTTTACTATTCACGCAGGTGTTCGTTTACGTTATGTTCCTATGACCGCAAAACGAATTACAGGAATTGTTTCCCGTGGTGGATCTATCATGGCAAAATGGTGTTTAGCACATCATAAAGAAAGCTTTTTATATACACATTTTGAAGAAATCTGTGAAATTATGAAAGCTTATGATGTAGCGTTTTCTTTAGGAGATGGATTGCGTCCAGGATGTATTGCAGATGCTAACGATGAAGCTCAATTTGCCGAGCTTGAAACTTTAGGAGAATTGACTAAGATTGCTTGGAAACATGATGTTCAGACTTTTATTGAAGGACCAGGACATGTGCCAATGCACATGATCAAAGCAAATATGGACAAACAGTTAGAAGCTTGCGGCGAAGCTCCTTTTTATACTTTAGGACCATTAACAACAGATATTGCGCCAGGTTACGACCACATTACATCCGGAATTGGAGCAGCCATGATTGGCTGGTATGGTACAGCTATGCTTTGCTATGTAACACCAAAAGAACATTTAGGTTTACCTAATAAAGATGATGTGCGTACAGGAGTTGTTACCTATAAATTAGCTGCACATGCAGCCGATTTGGCAAAAGGACATCCCGGAGCGCAACATAGAGATGATGCTTTGAGTAAAGCACGTTTTGAATTCCGTTGGGAAGATCAATTTAACCTTGGACTAGACCCTGAATTAGCACGTGAATATCACGATGAAACGTTACCTGCTGAAGGCGCAAAAATTGCACACTTCTGCTCCATGTGTGGCCCAAAATTCTGTTCTATGAAGATTTCTCAAGAAGTACGTGATTTTGCTGCTGAGAATGAAATCAAAGAAGATGAAGTGCTCGCTAAAGGAATGGAGGAAAAATCAAAGGAATTTAAAGAAAAAGGAAGCGAAGTATATCTGTAATGTTTATTGTACTTACATCAGAACAAGAAATCACCAATGAAGCAAAGCTTTTAAACCAACTATTCAATGCTGGTTTAGAAGTTTTGCATTTACGTAAACCGAGTTTTAAAGAAGAAGCATATCGTTCTTTATTACAACAAATAGAAGCTCAGTTTTACAATCGAATCATGCTTCACGAATATCATCATTTATGTGAAGAATTCAATTTGAAAGGAATACATATTCAAGAACAACCTCGATTAGATTTAGGCAATGATTTAAAAAAATATGTGAATCGTTTTAAAATTAACAACTTCATAGTTAGCAGTTCTTTCCACGAACCTGAGGTATTGGCTTCTTGCCAAGTAGATTTTGATTATCACTTATTGAGTCCTGTTTTTTCTTCTATTTCTAAAAAAGGATATGAAGGAAGAGGTTTTGATGTAAGTCATATTGATAAGAAAATTGTGGGTATGGGCGGAATCAACACACAAACCACAGCAGACACCTTTGAATTAGGATATACTGGAATTGGTGTTTTAGGCGGCGTGTGGAATACAATTGATCCTATGGAAAGCTTTCAACATATAAAACAGCATTACGATACTTATTCGCAAGGTGAAATAAAATGAAAAAAAGACCTCACATAGTAACCATTGCTGGATTTGATCCATCAAACGGAGCTGGATTCACTTCAGATATTAAAACATTTGAAGCCTTAAAATGCTATGGTTTGGCTGTTTGTACTGCGAATACGATTCAAGATGATATTGAATTTCATAGTTGTTACTGGACACCTATTGAAGTGATTCTTGAACAAATATCACTACTTTTTAAACGATTTGACATTGCGTATGTAAAAATAGGAATTGTTGAAGACTGGCAAGTTTTATCAAAAATTATAGATCGATTATTAAAATTAAGTACGAATATTAAAATTATATTGGATCCCGTTTTACGATCAAGCTCTAATTTTACATTTCATTCTATAGATGAAGCTTTTTTTGATCAAATTTTGGACAAAATCTATCTGCTTACACCAAATTATGATGAAATAAAGCAGTTGTATTCTGATAAAAATATCGAGCAGGCCATTCAGTATATTTCATCTAAAACCAATCTATTCTTAAAAGGCGGACATAAAACTGATAACGTTGGACAAGATACACTTTTCACTCTTGAAGGAAAACAATTTAACCTGAATCCAAAATCATCTAATTGTACAGAAAAACATGGTAGCGGCTGTGTATTATCATCCGCAATTACAAGCTATTTAGCTTTAGGATTTCCACTCTTAAAAGCTTGTTATGGAGGAAAGCGTTACACAGAACGTTTTTTAAGCTCAAATTCAACCTTATTAGGATATCATTCAAAGAATTAACATGATCTCAAAACTACATTATATTTCTCAAGGAGCAACTCCCGAAGCACATTTGGAACATATACGACGTGCATGTATTGCAGGCGCTGATTGGGTGCAATTACGTCTCAAAAATTTAGATCAAGTAGTAGCACTAGAAACTGCTCAAAAAGCAAAAGACATTACAGATTATTTTCAAACGCGACTCATCATCAATGATCATTACAAAATAGCAATCGCTATAAAAGCCGATGGAGTGCATTTGGGAAAAAATGACGCTTGTCCACTAAAAGTAAGGAAAGAACTGGCTTCTTGGCAAATTATAGGTGGAACAGCCAATACTTTTCAAGATTGTGAAGCACTCATAAAAAAACAAGTAGATTATATTGGTTTAGGTCCGTTTCGCTTTACCAGCACGAAAGAAAATCTAAGTCCTGTGCTAGGTAAAAATGCCTACTTAACCATCATAGAAGCTTTAAAAACAACAATCCCAATTATCGCTATTGGTGGAATTACAGTAAACGACACGGAAACTCTAATGATAACGGGCATTCATGGAATTGCAGTTTCTGGAGCGATTACCAACGATTTCAATAACATCTCAAAATTTAATAAACTACTCGAAGGTCCTTCAACCAACGAACAAGTTTGGAAAGTACCTAATGAAAAATAATAGCATGGCAAGCATACTTAACATAGCAGGCAAAGAATTCAACTCTCGATTGTTCACAGGAACTGGAAAATTTAGCTCTTCCCAGTTAATGAAAGAAGCGCTATTAGCTTCTGAAAGTGAATTAATTACTGTTGCATTAAAAAGAGTTGATGTACAAAACGAGCAAGATGACATTTTAACGCACTTACAACATCCTAAAATCAATTTATTACCAAATACTTCTGGTGTCCGAAATGCAAAAGAAGCGGTTTTTGCGGCACAATTATCTAGAGAAGCTTTAAAAACGAATTGGATTAAATTAGAAATTCATCCCGATCCAAGATATTTATTACCTGATCCAATAGAAACATTAAAGGCTGCGGAAGAATTGGTAAAGTTAGGATTTGTAGTGATGCCATATATTCATGCCGATCCTGTTTTATGCAAACGCTTGGAAGAAGTCGGTACACAATGCGTAATGCCATTAGGCGCTCCAATTGGTAGCAACAAGGGATTGAAAACTTTAGAGTTTCTAGAAATTATTATTGATCAGAGCAATGTTCCTGTTATTGTGGATGCAGGAATTGGTAGTCCCAGTCACGCTGCACATGCTATGGAATTAGGAGCTGATGCGGTTTTAGTAAATACTGCTATTGCTGTTTCTCAACATCCTGTAGAAATGGCGAAAGCATTTAAACTAACTGTAGAAGCTGGAAGAATCGCCTATGAAGCAAAACTAGCACCAATAGTCCATAAAAAAGCGGAAGCTAGTAGTCCTTTAACCTCATTTTTGAGCTAACATCATGAGTACATTCAAAGACATATTTGATACATATGATTGGGACACAACACTTACCAGTATTTTAAACAAAACTACTGCGGACGTTGAACAAGCTTTGAGAAGCTCCAAATGTACTTTAGAAGATTTTAAAGCATTGGTTTCTCCTGCAGCTAAACCGTATTTAGAAGAAATGGCACAACTCAGTAATCAACTCACTAAAAAACGTTTTGGTAATACCATACAAATGTATGCTCCAATGTATTTGAGTAATGAATGTCAAAATATTTGTACGTATTGTGGTTTTAGTTTGACGAATAAAATTCCACGCAGAACTTTAACGGATAGCGAGATTTTAAAAGAAGTTGCATTCATAAAGTCGAAAGGTTATGATCACATTCTTTTAGTTACTGGAGAAGCTAATAAAACGGTTGGTGTTCCGTATATCAACAACGCCATACAACTTATTCGTTCTCATTTTTCTAATATAACGATAGAAGTTCAACCACTCGATCAAGATGAATATGAATTATTGATTGAAAATGGATTATACGCGGTTTTAGTTTATCAAGAAACCTATCACAGAAACGAATATAAAAAGCATCATCCAAAAGGGAAAAAATCTAATTTTGATTATCGATTGGAAACTCCTGATCGATTGGGAAAAGCTGGGATTCATAAAATAGGATTAGGCGCTTTATTTGGTTTGGAAGACTGGAGAGTTGACAGTTTTTTTACGGCATTGCATTTAAAGTATTTACAGAAAACGTATTGGAAAACTAAGTACTCAATTTCATTTCCAAGACTTCGTCCACACTCAGGAGGCTTAGAGCCAAAAGTAGAAATGACAGATGCAGACTTAGTTCAGCTAATTTGTGCTTACAGATTGTTGGATGAAGATGTTGAATTATCAATTTCCACCAGAGAAAGTGAAGTTTTCAGAGATAATATTGTCAATTTAGGCATTACTTCTATCAGTGCTGAATCTAAAACAAATCCTGGTGGTTATGCAGTTGAGCAACAATCTTTGGAACAATTTGAAATATCGGACGAACGCTCTACAGAGGAAATAACACAGATGTTAAAAAATCAAGGTTTGGAAGTCGTTTGGAAAGATTGGGCAAATAATTGGCAGTAAAAATACAATGGAACTAACTCAGGAAGAACAACAACATTACAATCGTCATCTGATTTTAAATGATATCGGAATTGAAGGACAATTAAAACTAAAAAAAGCTCGTGTTTTAGTAATTGGCGCAGGTGGTTTGGGTTGTCCTGTACTTCAGTATTTAACTGCCGCAGGTGTTGGAACTATTGGAATTATTGACGATGATATTGTTAACAAAAGTAATTTGCAACGTCAAATTCTATATACATACGATGATCTTGGAATTTTAAAAACGGACGCAGCCGTTAAACGTTTGCAACGATTAAATCCCTTAGTAAATTTTACTACGTATGCTAAACGTTTGTCGCACGAAAATGCAATTGATCTCTTCAATAAATATGATATTATTGTTGACGGAAGTGACAATTTCACTACTCGCTATCTAATCAATGATGCAGCAATTTTAGCTAATAAACCTGTCGTTTTCGGTTCTATATTTAAGTTTGAAGGACATGTAAGTGTTTTTAATTACAAAAATGGTCCAACCTATCGTTGTTTATTTCCTAAACCTCCAAAATCTAATGAAGTTCCTAACTGTTCTGACATAGGCGTTTTGGGTATTTTACCTGGAATTATTGGATGTTTTCAAGCCAATGAAGTATTAAAAATTATCTGTGAAATCGGAACGGTCTTATCAGGAAAACTACTTACCTACAATGCATTGAATTCTCAACAATTGGTATTGAATTTGAAAAAAAACAATACTATTACAATTACAGAACTTTCTGAAGATTATGAAGCCTTTTGCGGAATCCCAAAGCATTCTAAAAAAATAACACTCGCCACTTTAGAAAAGAATTTACAACACTATAATTTGTTAGATGTTCGAGAGACTTGGGAACGAACAGAATACCATATTGGCGGACAACATATTCCTCTTGGAGAATTAGCATTTAGGGCTCATGAAATACCGCAAAATAAAGATTTGGTTGTTTATTGTGAAACTGGTTTGCGTAGTGTTGTTGCGATTGAGTTTTTAAGGGAATCAGGCTTTAGCAAACAACTTTTGAGTTTATCCTTAATCTAAATAAATAATTAACCCGAGTTTCCCCCAAAAAAAAACGTATCAAATTAAGTTTTGATATTTTTGAAATTGCAAGACAAAAAAATCACTCAAGATGCTCCAAGACAAAGTTATATAAATATACTGTACTATAGATGATATTTTAAAACAAATGTAACATCAAGAACATAACAATAGAAAATGTAGCGATAGTCAACTGCTCACTTTAGCTATAGTTTCTGCTATGTTTTTTGCAGGGAGAGACCTTTGCACTAAAATACCAAAAAGTGTTACTTTTCAATTTTTGAATTCTTATCTTTAATCATATGAGTTACAAATTTGAAACTAACATACAAATGGGCTTTAGTGATGGATATGTGG